>Ga0105252_10000027_pt1 | contig 137705 bp, 129 predicted proteins | sample EasRivMeERMZT100_FD_89675 | JGI IMG/M metagenome (GOLD analysis project Ga0105252, IMG submission 89675) | Soil microbial communities from meander-bound floodplain in the East River, Colorado, USA - East River MetaG ERMZT100 | ecosystem: Environmental > Terrestrial > Soil > Floodplain... | reverse complement strand
CAGATATTAACCGCAGGAGCGAAATGTAACCTGATATAAATTCGCAAAACCGTAAAACACTACGAAAAAACCGATCTATCCCGATTGCTCGACTTCAAGTGCAGTTATTCAGAGGTTCCTTAATTGTGCCCGCCTCAAGAGGCGGGGTTAAATGGAATACAGAGCAAAGTATGATGAAGAAATGATATGGAAATCCAAAGCACGTCCACGATAGCAGCTAACAAGTCGCTTCATCTCGTGCCGTTGTTTTACGAAACGCGCACCGTCTTCAATCGGAGGTTGCATGATCCAGCAAACTAACCCGCAGTCGACCGCTTCGCGTAACGCTGAGACGCCCCGTCGCGTGCTCATTGTCGGGGGTGTAGCGGGGGGCGCTTCCTGTGCGGCGCGACTGCGGCGGCTCGACGAGTCCATTGAGATCGTCTTGATCGACCGCGGTCCGTATGTCTCGTTCGCGAACTGCGGGCTGCCATACTACGTCGGCAATGTCATTTCTGATGAGAGCAGCCTACTGGTGGCGTCGCGCGAGATGTTTCATGAGCGGTTCAATATCGAGGTGCATACCGACACCGAAGCCACGAGCATCGACCGCAGCGCCGGCACGATTACCGTGCGCGATCTCCGCACGGGCCACACCCGCACTGAGCGCTACGATGCGCTTGTCCTATCGCCCGGCGCCGCGCCGATTCGACCCCTGCTTCCGGGCGTAGACTTGCCCGGTGTATTCGCCGTGCGCACGATCCCGGACTCGCGCCGTATCCGTTCGTGGATTACGGATCATAGCGCCAAGACTGCCGTTGTGGTCGGCGGCGGGTTCATCGGCTTGGAGATGGTTGAGAATTTGATCCATCGCGAGCTGGCCGTCACGGTGTTGGAGAAGCTGCCCCAAGTCATGCCTCCGCTCGACCCCGAGATGGCGGCACCACTGATGGAACACCTTGGTAAATCGGGCGTACAGCTCTGTTTGGGCGACGGGCTTGCGCGCATCGAAGAGCGCCACGGCGCTGGCTTGATTGTCGTCGCAGAGAGCGGCGCGCGCTTGCCCGCAGATCTCGTCATCCTGGCCATCGGAGTGCGGCCCGAGACTGCGCTTGCCAAGGAAGCCGGTCTAGAGATCGGCCCTCGCGGCGGCATAGTCGTCGATGCTCAGATGCGCACAACCGATCCCCGTATCTGGGCAGTGGGCGACGTTGTTGAAGTGCAAGATGTGCTTACGGGTCAAGAAACCGTCCTACCACTGGCGGGACCGGCCAATCGCCAAGGACGAGTTGCCGCCGAGTCGATCGCCGGGCGCGCGACGCAGTTCCGCGGCGTGCAGGCGACTGCGGTGGTGGGTGTGTTGGGTCTAACCGTCGCGTCGACCGGCGCGAGCGAGAAAGGACTGCGACGCGCCGGCGTCACGAGCTTCGAGAAAGTCTACCTTCACCCGGGCCATCACGCCGGCTACTACCCCGGCGCGCGGCAGATCCATCTAAAACTCGTATTCTCCGTGCCCGACGGCCGTATCCTCGGCGCGCAAGCGGTGGGGTTTGAAGGAGTGGAGAAGCGCATCGATGTCATCGCCACGGCAATTCAATTCCACGGTACGGTGCACGATCTTGCCGAGGCCGAGCTATGCTACGCGCCGCAGTTTGGCGCCGCCAAGGACCCGGTCAACCTCGCCGGCATGCTTGCTGAAAACGTTCTGAATGGTGACATGCCCGTGGCGGATTGGCTAGACCTTGACCGCACTGACGCTTTGTTATTGGACGTGCGTGAAGGCGATGAGTTTAGCCGCGGGCACATACCCAAGGCGATCAACCTGCCGCTCTCCCAGCTGCGCTCCCGTTACGTCGAGCTGCCAAAGGATCGCGACATCTGGGTCTGCTGCGCGGTCGGACAGCGGGCTTACTTCGCTACGCGATTCCTGACCCAGCATGGGTATCGATCGCGCAATTTGTCGGGAGGCTACACGACCTACAGGGCGCTCAAGGTCGCCGGCCTTGCGCCGTGACCGCTGACAACTCCAGGAAAGTTGCGATCAAACACCCGTTGTTTTTGCCCTAAGCCACCCTTTGTCTTGTCAAATCACTGCGGCTTCGCGTAGATCCGACGAAACTTTATGTTTTTCTGTCACGGCCTTCCGTATTTAATTATGGAGCTGTGCAGGTTCTCGGTGACGAAACCCTGCGCACTATCGCACGCGAGGTCACCGACGCGGTCCGTAAAAACGCACCATCGACTGGACCATGCGCGAGAACGTGCGCGCGCAGCTGCGGTCATCATGAAGCGTATTCTCCCCAAGTACGGCTACCCGGCCGACAAACAGGAAAAGGCGACGCAGACTGTGTTGGAGCAGGTGGAACTGTTGGGCTGGGAAGTGGCGGCGTAAGATCAATACGGATCAGATCGAAGGATAGGTGAGTCGATCGCTGAACGACCACGGCAGATTTGAAACCTAGAGCTAGGCGGCGTTGAGACAGCCGGTTGACGTGGTCGGCATTTTGGAAAGAAGCGGTCACATAATTTGGCCGCTTCCTTCGTTTAATTATTGCCGCCGCTTATAGTTATGGATCCGCTCTCGCTTTTTGGCTTATTTGCCGTGTCGGCGATGCTGGTATGTTACGCATTGGAAGATCATAGTCGATGGTTTGTCTTCGGTTTCGCTGTGGCATGTGCGCTGGGACCGGCATACGGGTTTTTTCAGGGTGCTTGGCCGTTTGGACTGGTCGAGGCGATCTGGTGTCTCGTCGCGCTGCGCCGGTGGTGGATGAAAGCCGGTTCGAAATAATTCGTATCGAAGCCGTAGCAAACTTCGGACTTACCTGTCTCATCGGGACGAATTCGCACGCCCATTCGTCTTGCTCCGTTTCAATTCTGCCAATTATGTGTAAACCGGCTGTAGAACATCTGCAATTAACCGCGCCGATCTCTGTCTCCGCATTATTCAAGTACTGATTCTCCGGCGTGCGAGAGTTGCTACCTACGACACTTTTCGAGCGCTGTAAATAATTTCGCTTTGCCCATCTCCTTCGCATTTTTGCGATTAGCATATCCTTGGTTCGCAAACCTGGGAAATGCTACGAGCTTTTTTCGATATTCGTTTCGATTCCCGCTGGCATTCTCATTGCGATGAAAACGGGTATGGAATTGTCTGTGGAAGTGGCGTGGTTAGGCAAAGGAGAATTCTGATGAGTCAGAGCGTCAACACTGGACACCCATCCACGCTGGAGTCGGCGCGGCATGCAAAAGACGCGCGGCCGATGAACGGCTACTGGAAGGTGGCGTTGCCGATTATCGCGGGCGTCGCGTTGCTACTCATTCCGGTTCCCGAAGGGCTCACGCCCAATGCTTGGTACTACTTCGCGCTGTTCGTCGCGGTGATCATCGGCTTGATTCTCGAACCGATCCCTGCCGCGGCCATCGGTCTTATTGGCGTGACTGCGGCGACGGTTTCCTTGCTGGTCGTGCCGAAACCAGCGGACGCGATCAAGTGGGCGTTGTCAGGATTTCAGGACGGCACGGTGTGGCTGATCTTCGTCGCTTTCATGTTTGCCTTGGGATACGAAAAGACCGGTTTAGGCCGTCGCGTCGCTTTGAATTTAGTCAGGCTCCTGGGCAAGAACACTCTCGGCCTCGGTTACGCTGTGGCGTTGGCAGATCTTGCCCTCGCGCCGTTTACGCCGTCGAATACAGCACGCAGCGGCGGGACAATTTTTCCGGTGATCAAAAATATTCCGCCGCTCTATGGCTCGGAGCCCGGACCGACGGCGCGCAAGATCGGCGGCTACATCATGTGGACCGCGTTCGCCACGACTTGTCTCACCAGCTCGATGTTTTTGACCGGTCTCGCGCCGAATTTGCTGGCGCTTTCTTTGGTCAAGCAGACGGCGAAGATCGATATCACTTGGACCGAGTGGTTCATAGGCATGCTGCCGGTCGGGATGCTGCTGTTCATCTTTCTGCCGCTGCTCGTCTACCTCATCTATCCGCCGGAAGTGAAATCCAGCCCGGATGTTCCGGCGTGGGCGCGGGACGAATTGAAAAAGATGGGGCGCATTAGCGGTAAAGAGATCGGCATGGCGCTGCTCGCGTTTCTCGCCCTCGGGCTGTGGATCTTCGGCGGCGAGATGATCAATGCAACGACGGTTGCGATAGTCATTCTTTGTTTGATGGTGATCGGCAAGATCGTCGAGTGGGACGACGTGATCTCCAACAAATCAGCGTGGAACGTGCTCGTGTGGTTCGCCACTTTGGTCACGATGGCTGACGGTTTGAATCGAGTCGGATTTCTCAAATGGTTCGCCGGCGGCGCGGCCGGCGCACTGAGCGGCTACTCCGTAATGACGATCGTCGTCGCTCTTACCGTGGTCTACTTTGTCGTTCACTACATGGTCGCGAGCCTGACGGCGCACACCACGGCGTTGCTGCCGGTGTTGCTGACGGCGGCAATCGCGGTGCCGGAGATGCCGGTGAAACTGATTTCGCTCTTGTTTTGCTACACGCTCGGTTTGATGGGAATCATATCGCCCTATGCAACCGGCCCCGGCCCGATCTACTACGGCAGCGGCTACGTGAGCCGAAAAGAGTTCTGGACGCTGGGATTGATCTTCGGCGCGATCTATCTGGCAGTGCTACTGCTCATCGGCCTACCCTATCTCCGCTTTTATCTGAGCTGAATTTACGCTCACTCGCCCAAACGGGGCTCGTGCTTGCAGTATGAGTCCCGTTTCTTTTTGTCTTAAGCTTCGCTGCAATTCGCATTCTCGCGATGGGCAATCTTCGCACTTCTCAAAGATGACAGCAGTCGTCGGAATTTTTCCGAAATTTGCTCGGTCTTTTGCTGGCATCCACATTGCGATGCAAAGAGTCAGTAGTGCAAATCTCGGAGGTGGAACATGACCGCAACGACCGATGGTGGCGGGGTAGCAATCGAGATAGCAGAGCGAGTTGACGAGCGTTCCGAAGAGCATCGCCCTCATGGGCCTTTGCCGTGGATCGGCGCTTTGCCCAATCCCCGCCTAGGGCCGATGCTCGTGGTCAACGATGGCGGTTATCTAGTGCCACTTTGCACGGCGGGCGATCTGTTGCGCGGTTGTCGCTTCTTCTGGCGGCGCTCCCGGGACTGAGTATGACCTCATTTCCGTTTCCCGGAACTCCTACGACCGCTGACGGTTCGGAAGCCGTGGTGTGGGTGGAGACTCACATCACCCAAGGCGCTTGTGCCTATCCGATCACGCCGTCGACCAACATGGGCGGCGGTTATCAATTAGCCGTTGCCAACGGTCAGAAAAATCTCTGGGGCGAACCGTTGGCGTTTCTCGAATTGGAATCCGAGCATAGCTCGGCGAGCACCTGCGAAGGCTTCGCCCTCGCCGGCGGCCGCGTGGCCAACTTTACTTCGGGTCAGGGACTGATTCTGATGAAAGAAGTCCTCTACGTGATCGCCGGCAAGCGGTTGCCGGTCGTCTTCCACATCGGCGCGCGGTCGCTGACATCGCAAGGATTGAACATCCACGCCGGCCACGACGATGTCATGGGGGTGGCGGACTGCGGCTGGGGCATGCTGTTCGCGCGCAATGTTCAGGAAGCCGCCGATCTGGCGCTAATCGCGCGCCGCATCGCCGAGGAATCCGAAACGCCGTTCTTCAATATCCAAGATGGATTCCTCACCACGCATACCATCGAAAGCTTGCGTCTGCCCGAGCTGGAACTGATGAAGCGGTTTATCGGCGACCCGAATAACGGCCATCGGCTGCGCAATTTGATGGACCCGGCGCACCCGGTCATGAGCGGCGTGGTACAGAACCAAGACAGTTATATGAAAGGCAAGATCGCCCAGCGCTACTTCTACGACCGTATCCCGTCGATCATGCAGCGCGTCATGGAGGAATTCTATTCTCTAACGGGGCGGCCCTATGGCATGATCGACAGCTACGGGTTGCACGATGCCGAGTTCGCCATCGTCGGCATGGGAAGCTTGATCGAAACCGCGACGGCGACGGCGAAATACCTGCGCGCGAAAGAGAACGTCAAAACCGGCACGTTGCATGTGACCAGCTTCCGGCCTTTTCCCGGGCCGGAGATCGTTGACGCGCTTAAAGATGTCAAAACGATCGCAGTGATTGAGCGCATGGACAATCCCACGGCGCAGTCCAATCCTCTGACTCTGGAAATCAAAGCGGCGTTTGCCGACGCCCTTAGCGGCGCGTTGGGATATCCGAAGATCGAGCGCGCGCCGGTGATTTATTCCGGCTCGGCGGGATTGGGTAGCAGGGATATCCGGCCTGGCGATTTCGTCAGTGTGGTCGATCATCTTCGCGGCGCTAGCGAACGCCGTTATTTTGTCCTGGGCATCGAGCATGAGTTGGCGTTAACCGTCGGCGATGAGCCGGATGTCCGGCCCAAGGGCGCGTTCTCGATGCGCGGCCATTCGGTCGGCGGCTATGGCTCGGTGACGACCAACAAGGTTATCGCGACCATCGTCGGCGATCTCTTCGGTCTCAACGTGCAGGCTTACCCGATGTATGGGTCGGAGAAGAAGGGTCTGCCGACAACCTATTTTCTCACCGTGGCGGAGGAAGCGATCGGCGCCCACGCCGAACTGCGCCACGTCGACTTCGTGCCGCTCAACAATGTCAATGCGTTCAATCTCGGCAATCCGCTTGTGGGTTTGGTTCCCGGCGGCACGGTCTTCATCCAACACCCAAGCCGCGATCCGAGCCAAATCTGGTCGACGATCCCGGCAAATGCCCGGCAGTTCATCCGTGAAAATCGTATCCGAGTGCTGGCTCTCGATGCGGTAAAAGTGGCCCTGGAAGTGAGCGGCCAGCGCGAACTGGCGCAGCGCATGCAAGGGATCGTCTTGCTCGGGGTGTTTTTGCGCGTGGCACCGTTTGTCCAAGCGCGCGGCTTAAGTGACGCTGAGGTCGACGCGACGGTGGAGAAATCGCTGCGCAAGTTCTTTGGCAAGCGCGGTGAAAGGGTTGTGCAGGAAAATCTCGCGGCGGTGCGGCGCGGCCGCGGCGAGGTATTGGAAATTCCCTTTGCAGTGATGATTCCAGCAGCATAGGAGGCAGACCATGAGCGACGTACGGGTACAAGACTGGATGCACCGCGGCGTGATCACTTGTCTGCCGGAAACACCGGTGGCTGAGGTTGCGGCGACGATGGATACGAAGGATATCAGCGCTCTGGTGGTGGTCAACGAGCACGGCGTTGCCGTCGGGGTGATCTCGCGCACTGATTTGGTGAACGCGCGATTTATCCAGCCCTATATGAAACATTGGCGCGGTTTAAACGCGGAGCATTTGATGACCAAACCGGTGGTCGGTGTCACACCCGAAACGACCATCAATGAAGCGGCGCAGCTGCTCAATGAGAAACGCATCCATCGCCTGATCGTCGTCGAGAAATCCAGCGACCATTTGCGACCCATCGGGATTCTCTCGGTGACCGATTTGGCTAAACATGTGGGCGATAAACCGATGGGAGAGGACTAAACGTGGCCGATCAAGAAACTGTCTTTAACCCATTGGAAGCGGAAGGCCGCGAGCCCATTGCGCTGCCAGGAATCAAACAACCCGGCGCGGCGATGGAGACCCATGAAGCAACGTTCGCCGACACCCATTTGATCGAGCTCGATCTTGACAAGTATGTCGACGACTTCAATCGGCGTGTGATCGGCGCCTATCAGGAGGGCAAGGGATCGGCGGTTTTGCCCGCCGATCTCGGCGTTGCGCGCAGTTTGATTCCCGCCGGCACGGGCGCGTTGCGGGATTTCAGTTACATCGCGCCGGAGATCCCCCAGTTCGATTTCGAAAAATGCGTCGGCTGCATGAGCTGTGTTACCGAATGTCCGGACACGGCAATTCTCGGCAAAGCGATCCCTGAGTCCAATGTCGCCAAGGCGCTCGGTGAAATTGCCGACGAAAAAGAACGCGCCTGGGTGCGCTCGCACTGGGCACGTACGAAGAAATATTACGATCTGCCGGCCAAGAAAGGCGACGAGGGCGCGCTGTTCGGCATTTTCATCGATCCGACCAAGTGCAAAGGCTGCGCTGAATGCGTCCAGGTGTGCGACGAGTTGGACTACCACGCGCTCAAGATGGTGACGAAAGATGAAAGGACCCTGCCGCGTTACCGCGCGGCGTTCAATTTGTTCCGGCAAATCGGTCCGACGCCAGAGAAATACATTAACGAGCGGGCGTTTGCCGACTTCATGCTGGCCGAGAATTCCGCTCTGCTCTACACCGGCGGCGCCGGCTCCTGCATGGGCTGTGGTGAGGCGACGGCGATCCGCATGATGCTGGCGGCGACGGGCTTCGCCCACGGACCGGAAAACCTCGCCATCGTTGCCGCCACAGGTTGCAACACCGTCTATGGCTCGACCTACCCGTACAATCCTTACATCGTGCCGTGGACCAATTCGCTGTTTGAAAACGCACCGGCGGACGCCATGGGCATCCGCGCGCGCTGGGACCAGCGCGGCTGGGAATACAAAAAGCTCTGGGTGATCGGTGGCGACGGCGCGATGTACGATATCGGATTTCAAAGCTTGAGCCGCATGCTCACCAGCGGCATGGATATCAAAGTGCTGGTGCTCGACACGCAGGTCTATTCCAATACCGGCGGCCAGGCTTCCACCGCGTCATTTACCGGGCAGGATGCCAAGATGGCGGCTTTCGGCAGCGCCGCGCGCGGCAAGCGGGAGCGGCGCAAGGAGCTGGCGCAGATCTGCATGATGCATCCCGAGGTTTACGTGGCGCAGACGACGGCGGCGCATATCAATCACTTTTACAAAGCGGTGATGGAAGCGAATGAGTTTCCGGGGCCGGCGGTGATCAACGTTTATACCACCTGCCAACCGGAGCACGGCGTGCCGGATTGCAGTTCTTCGCGCCAAGCGAAGCTAGCGATGGAGACCCGAGCGTTTCCGCTTTTCATCTATGATCCGCGCAAAGGCGAGAAAATTCGCGAACGATTGAGTCTAGTCGGCAACCCAGCGCAAAAAATCGATTGGTGGACGCCGCCGAACGGGGAAAGGCCGTTTACGTTCGTCGATTTCGCCCGCACGGAAGGACGCTTTGCCAAGCAGTTCGATTCAAATGGGCAGCCATCGGAAATGTTGCTCAGGACTGAAGCGGATCGGTTGAGAAACTGGCGCATGCTGCAAGAAATGGCGGGACTGCGCTGAAACTTATTACCAAGAGGTGACATCATGGCGAAAAAAGAAACCTATCTTGTGCCGATCGATTATTCGGGCGGCGCGGACAAAGCCTTCGATCACGCCTTGAAATTAACCCGCCAGCGACACGCCAAGCTTTATGCGCTACACGTCGTGCCGGCGGAATTGATCTATCCGCCAACCGGCGAACGATTTGATTTCTATCGACTGATGGAGCGCGATGCGCGCGATCGATTCGCCAAGCTGACAAAGCGCAAAGGCGTGAAACCACGAGAGTGTGAGTTAGTGTTGGCGCGCGGCACGGACTTCGGGGATGTGATCGTTCGGCAGGCGAAGAAGTTGCGAGTCGCGATGATCATCATGGGGAGTCATGGCAGGACGGGTTTGCGGCGGTTTCTTTTGGGCAGCGTGGCTGAAAGAACATTGCGCTACGCCAATTGCCCGGTGCTGATCGTGAAGTGAAGTAGGGACGACCGGTCGGTCACCCTTACATTGGCAGAGCAAGGCGGATGCGTGCGTCAACGATTAAACAGCCCTGACCCGGCGGCAGGGCGATGACCGGATTCAAATCTAATTCGGCAATCTCAGCTATTTCTTCGACCAGTCGCGCCACGCGCAGCAGCAGATCCTCAATGGCAGAAACATCGGCCGGCGGGTGACCGCGGTAGCCTTCTAATAAACGAAAGCCGTGAATGCTTCGCACCATTTCGCTGGCGTCGCGGTCGGTTATCGGCGTGATGCGGAAACAGACATCCTTGAGAATTTCGACATGAATCCCGCCGAGACCGAAGGCGATCAACGGGCCGAACAACGGGTCTTGAGTGACGCCAATCATCAATTCAACGCCGCCGGCAATCATCGGTTGCACCAGTACGCCGTCGAAAGCGTTGAGTTTATTTTCCACAGCGAGCCGGTCATGGATCGCGGCGAAGGCTTGGCGCACGCTCGCTTCATTCAGCAGGTTCAACTGCACGCCGCCAACTTCGGTCTTGTGCACGATCTGGCGCGACGCCAGTTTGAGCGCCACCGGAAAGCCGATCTCCTTTGCGAGTTGGGCCGCTTCATCGCTCGTGCGACAGACACCTCCGCGCGGTAACGGCAGGGCGAGGGCGGCGAGGACTTGGCGAACCTCTTCGGCGCTGAGCCATCCCGCGCCGCGGTCCTTTAGAATGGCTTGGCAAAGCGTGCGGACGGCTTGGGGTTGAATATCGTCGAACTCGGGAATCACTCCCTGTGGCTGTTTGCGCCACTCTGCATAGTTTGCCAGTTTGCCCAGCACCCGCGCCGCGTTTTCGGGGAAGGCGTAATTAGGCAATCGTTCGCCTGCCGATACGCTTGCATCGCGCAGCTTGTCGCCATCCATGATGCAGGTGAGGAGCGGCTTGCCGTTGCCGCCCATACCACGAGCGGCGGTAACGCCAGCCAAGATGCCACGGGAGATCGCTGCGATGTCGACGAGGCCGACGTGGATCGTCAGGACGATCAATGAGTCCACCTGATTGTCACGGAGCAAAATCTCGGTGGCTTTGGCGAAATGATCAGCGCTCGCCGACGCGATCATGTCGATGGGGTTCAACACGCTCGCGGTGGGCGGCAAGAATTGCTTGAGACGAGTCTTGGTTGATTCGCTAATTTCTTGAACTAACAAACCGTTCGCTTCGCACGTATCGGCGCACAAGATGCCCAAACCACCGGCGTTAGTGAGTATCGCGACACGGCGGCCTTGGGGCAGCGGTTGCGCGCTCAACGCCGCGGCGAGATCGAACATTTCATCAAGAGATTCCGCGCGAATAACGCCGGCCTGATGAAACAGCGCGTCGACCGCGACATCGCTAGCGGCCAATGCCGCCGTGTGCGAGCTTGCGGCGCGTTTGCCCGCGCTGGTCCTGCCGGCTTTGACCGCGACGATGGGTTTTTGCCGGCTTACGCGCTTGGCGATACGAGCGAAGCGCCTCGGGTTGCCGAAGGATTCTAAATAGAGAAGGATGACATCGGTTTCGCTATCTTGCTCCCAGTATTGCAGCAGGTCGTTGCCTGAGACGTCCGCTTTGTTGCCGACGCTGACGAATTTCGACAAGCCGAGGCCGCGCTGCCGTGCCAGCGAAATGATAGCCAACCCAAGCGCGCCGCTTTGGGACGAGAAGGCGATGCGACCCGGCGGTGGAAAGTCGGGAGCGAAGGAAGCGTTCAAGTGCACAGCCGGATCGGTATTCAATATCCCCAAACAGTTGGGCCCGACCATGCGCATGCCGTGGCCGCGCACTTTTTCGACGAGCTGGCGTTGCAGTCCGCGGCCCTCGGGGCCGATCTCTGAAAATCCCGCGGTGATGACGATGACGGCTCTGACGCCGCGCGCCGCGCAGTCGTCAACGACGGCGAGGACGGCATCGCGCGGCACGGCGATGACCGCGAGATCCGGCGCTTCAGGCAGTTCAGCAAGCGAAGCATAGGCGCGCAGGGCTCCGATGACAGTCGCGTTGGGATTGACCGGATAGACGGCGCCGCGAAAACCGGCGCCGATGACTGCGTTTAAAAGTCTTGTGCCGATGCTGGTCGGATTGCGCGACGCGCCGACGACGGCGACGGCATTGGGATAAAACAACGGCCGTAAGGATGCCGCGGTGGCAACCCGGTCACGCATTTCGGCGCGCGCGACGCTTATTTCATTCGGCATGACCGACAGATCGATTTCGACAACGCCCTGTTCGGTTTTGCTCCGGCAGTCAAACCCCGAGCTGCGAAAGACATCGAGCATGGCATTATTTTCGACCATGGTCATCGCCCAGAAATGACGAAAGCCATTGGCGACGGCCAGCAGAGCCAGACGTTCGAGCATCAATGTGCCGATGCCCTTGCCTTGGCAAGCGTCGGCAACCGCAAGGCCAATCTCCGCCACCGTCTCGTCGCGAGCAGCGTAGGTGCCGACGGCGATGATCGTTTCCGCGCTTCCGACCCATTGTGTGACGATCAGAGTGAGCAGCGTGCGCGGATTGCCGGCACCGCAAAAGGATCTGAGCAATTTGTCATCGGGCACTGTCAGCGATAAAAAGCGGCGCCGCAGCGATTCCTTGGATAGTGAAGCAAAGAACCTAGCCGCCGCTGCTTCGTCGCTCGGTTGAGCGACGCGAATCGAAGCGGTGGTGCCGTCGCGCAAGATCAACCGGCCGGATTCTGGCGCGTCTTGGGTCGGGATCGGTACAAAATGAGGACGAACAGATGCCATGATGTCTTACTAGGCTTCTGCAGCTGAATTTTCAAGGAATCGCGCCTCGACCCGTGAGATAACTTCTGACCTGAGCGGCTCGCGCTAAAACATCAATGGCCGGACCGTCCAAGAGTGAGCTAAATCAATTGAATTCGCGAGCGGGGTTCAAACCCCGCTCGCGACCAAAGGGGATGCTCGCCCCCTTTGGAAACCCCATTTGATTGTACCCGCCTCAAGAGGCGGGGTTTACTTAGACTGAAACTGTTCCGGCGAGGTTCGTTGACACTTTGTCTATGGATTCAATTAGATCGTTAGGTTCATCGGCGCTGGAAGCGGAACGAGCTGATAGGTGGCGGTATATGCGGCGTTAGTGGTCGGCGTGCATTACGCCATACGCTAGCCCTGCGATCGGAGACAACAGAATCGTTTGCCCGGACGACGGGATTGTTCGAGCGCAGAGGACGGGATATCGTTCGGCTTGGGCAAAATTTCGAGCGTCTGGAACATCCATAAGACTTTCGGTGAAAGGCGGTTGGAGAAACCACCGCACCTTGACAACCCTTCGATCGATCGGCTAGTTCTAAAAGGCCTCGGCGGAGACTGCGGCGACCGCGCTTGGATTTGCGCTTGCGGCGAAAACCGCGGCGAGCATGCTAAGACTTTTTTGTAGGAGGACGTTTCATGAAACCACAAGAGTGGCGACAAAAATTGGGCGAGTGCGTGCGGGACTTGTTTCGATCGCCGGAGATGGAGCAATTTTACTCGGTGAAGTTGACTCAGAGGCGCGCGCAGATCTATCTCTTGCAGTTGAGTCTTTACGTCCGGAAACGGCGCGATTTTTGGCCCCAAGTCGCCGCGAATTGTCCGGAGTTCGAAGTCAAGCAACGCATCATGTCTCACGAATATGAAGAGTTGATCGAAGACGAGCATTCAAAGCACGGCCACTTGGATCTGATCTTTCGGCAAGGCCGGGAAGTGGGTCTAAGCGTCGAGGATATTCTCGCCGCCGAGCCGCTGCCGACAACGACGGCGGCGATATACGCGTGGTCGTGGCTCGCGCGCAATCGCACTTGGCAGGAGGCGATCGCGGCGTCAACCATCGCCGAATGGACCAATGACGATCGCTTGCTCGGCGATCTAGGCGGCGGCAATTGCACCCGGCTCTATAAGAACTGGAAGCGGGATCTGAATTTCTCCGACGCGCAGATGCCAAACTTCACCGCGCACAGCAAGGCCGACGTGAAACACTCCGACATGTTCATCGACGTTCTCGAAAAATACGTCGCGCCGGGACGAGAACCAGAGGTTCTCACGACCGCGAAAGAATCCATGGAGATCCACCGCGCTTATTTTGGCGGCATGGCGCAGGCAATGGAGAAAGCATCCTAAATAATTGGGTTCTTCCGGGTTTACTGTGATGACGTTTTCACCACTAAGGACATGGTTCGACTACGCTCACCATAGACTACGAGCACGAGGTTCGGAGTTTTAATCATCCGAACCCTTCGTGTCCGGAGCCTGTCCTGAGCGCGGTCGAAGGGTGCTCTTCGTGGTGAACAAAACAAACTGAACGCGGCACATTATCCACACAAAAGCCTGAAGAACCAATAATTAAGGGGAGCGGCGATGAAGCTTGAAGAACTCGATAGCCAGTTAGAGAGGAATCAGCTCTCAGGATTCTGGCGCACGCGGGTGCCGTCGCATTCCTCCGAGGCGCCTTACTTATGGAAGTGGGAGCCGCTGCTCGACGGTTTGCTCAAGGCGAGCGAGACCATCGGCATTGATCAGGCGGAGCGGCGGGCGATTCGTCTGGTCAGCCCGCATCTGCCGATCAAGTCCACGTCGCACACGCTGCAAATTACCTTTTCCATCGTCAATCCCGGCGAAGTCGCCAAAGCGCACCGCCACAACATGGCGGCGATCCGCTTCGTTGTGCAAGGCAAAGGCGCGTACACTGCGGTGGACGGCGAAAAATTCTTCATGGAAGAGGGCGATCTTATTTTAACGCCTAACTGGACCTGGCATGACCATCATAACGAGTCGGAGGATCCGATCATCTGGCTCGATGGCTTGGACGGGCCGTTGATACAGTCGCTAAACGTTTTATTTTTCGAAGATTCGGAAAAGCCCGAACAGGAGATTACTCGGCAGACCGGCGAGTCGTTGAGCCGCATGGGTTTCGCGCGTACGCCTAGGCAAGAAGAGACTTTTCGCCGCGGCGTGCCGTTTCGCTATTCTTTCAAGGACACTTATAGGGCGCTCAAGGCGATGGGGCCGGCGGATCGTGATCCGTACGACGGGATTATCCTGCGCTACATTAATCCGTCTACTGGCGGCTACACCTACCCGACGATGTCGTGCGAGATTCAGCTGTTCAATTCGAACGAGTCGACGAAGGCGCACCGCCACACGAGCTCGGCGCTCTATCATTGCTTCAAAGGCCAGGGGCGCACGAAAGTCGGCGCGGGCTATTTGGAATGGCGCAAAGGCGATACCTTCGTCGTGCCGCTGTGGCAATGGCACGCGCATGAAAACCTTGGCAATGACGAAGCGATTCTCTTCTCGCTGAACGATCGACCGGTGATGGAAGCGCTGCAATTGTACAGGGAAGAGGCAGGCAGTTAATAACTTCGATTGTCCCAGCGCGGCCGAGCCCATAAGGAAACGGTCACTTTCACCACGAAGGTCACGAAGCGCACGAAGTTTGGAATTTCATTCATCCGAAACCTTCGTGCCCTTCCTGGTGAAGTCGTATGGTCTCGAGTAGCAAATTCATCATGGTATCGTCAACAAAAATTCGCCTTGCCAGCCGCGCCTACGACGGCGTGTTGCCGATCTTGCGCGGCCAGATGTCGATTCCTGGTTTCGATTTCGCAATCACCGAGACCGAAGACGTGCCGGGAATGTTCGCCGGTATGTTCAAAGGTGAGTACGATGTCTCGGAGATGTCCCTCGGTGAGCTGATTTATTACACTTCACGGGACAAGGCCGATTTCATCGCGATACCGGTTTTTCCGTCGCGCATGTTCCCCCATGGTTTTATTTTCTGCCGCAAGGATTCGGGGATCGATAAACCATCCGATCTGAGCGGCAGGAAGATAGGCTTTCTCCGCTGGGTGCAGACCGCGGCGATTTGGATGCGCGGCATGCTGGTCGACGAATACGGCGTGTCGGTCAAAGATTCCCAGTGGTACGTCGCGTCAATGCACCACTGGGACGGCCACGACCCCGGCGCCACGGTGGAGCCGGGCGACGGTTCGGTGATCCGCATGATCGAAAACAGCGGCAAGAACACTTCCGAACGCGCCTGCCGGGCGCTCTTCGACGGGCAAGTCGACGCCTTGGGCGTGACCGAATCGCAGCTGGCGACTCTGCTCGCCAACGATTCGGTAAAGAAGCTGTTCGAAAACTCAATGGAAGTGGAAGCAAGCTATTTTCGCAACACGAAAATCCTGCCGATCATGCATGTGCTGGCGCTGCAAAAAAGGTTAGTCGATCGGTATCCGGAACTGCCGGTGCAATTGTTTCAACTTTACAGGGAAGCGAAGCGCTGGGCGCAGCGCTGGCGCCGGACGATACCGAGCTTGGTTGAAGCCTGGCCCAATCATTATCTCACCGAAGAGCAGAGCTTGTTTCAAAGCGACCCTTGGGCCTATGGTTTGGCGGCGAACCGCCATGGGCTCGATAAGTTTTTTGCCTATTGCCATGCCCAAGGCGTCTCCGGACGCACTATCGCACCCGAAGATATTTTTCATCCGAGCACCCACGCTCTGAACGAGTAACATGCACAGCTGATTGAAGGGGGTTCCCATGACGACCGCGGCGGCGACCCAAACGAAAGCGAAGAATAATGTCGATTTGCGCGACTGGCTCAAGGATGTGAAACGGCTTGAGCAGCTCGAACAAATCTCCGGCGCCCATTGGGATCTGGAGCTCGGCGCCCTGACGGAAATTATCCTCGAGCGCATCTCGACGCCTCCTGCGGTGGTTTTCGACAATGTTCCCGGTTTCGAGCCCAATCGGCGCGTGTTGGTAAACATGCTCGAGACTCTGGAGCGCACGGCGCTGACGCTGAATTTGCCGCTCGATCTCAAAATCATTCCCTTGATAGACGCCTTGCGCGCTAAGCTTCGGAGCATGCAGCCCATCACCGCTAACGTTGTCTCCACCGGTCCGGTCTTCGAGAACATCGAGCGCGGCGATCAAATTGATTTGCTGAAGTTTCCCGTGCCGCGCTGGCACGCCGGCGATGGCGGCCGCTATCTCGGCACGGCTCACCTTGTCGTCACCCGCGACCCGGAAACCGGCGTCGAGAACATTGGCTGCTATCGAGTGATGTTGCAGGACAAGGACAAAGTCGGCTTATACATCTCGCCGGGCAAGCACGGCAAAATTCACTATGAGAAGGCGATGAAGGCGGGAAAACCATTTCCAGTCGCGATGGCGTTCGGCCAACATCCGCTGCTCTACATCGCCGCGTCACAGGCCGTGCCTTTCGGCGTTAACGAATACGATTGGGCCGGCGGCCTGATCGGTCAGCCGATCGATGTCATCGAAGGGCCGGTAACCGGTTTACATTTCCCGGCCAATTCCGAGATCGTTATCGAAGGCGAAATTGTCCCCGGTGAATCGATGCAAGAAGGCCCGTTCGGCGAGTGGCCGGGATATTACGCCAGCGCGCGCCGCGCTGAGCCGTTCGTGCGCGTCAAGGCGCTTTACTACCGCAACGATCCGATCATCACCGGCGCGGCGCCGTTCAAACCGACGATTCACGGTATGTATCGCTCGTGCTTGCGCGCAGCGACGGTTTGGAACGGCATGGAACAAGCCGGCGTGCCGGATATTAAAGGTGTTTATCTGCCGCCGCCGGCGCAGCGCTTCATGATCGTGGTCGCGATCAAGCAACGGTACCCCGGTCATGCCAAGCAGGCGGCATTGGTCGCCTGTCAATGCCACGCCGGCGCTTATCTGGGCCGTTACGTCGTCGTGGTCGACGAAGATATCGATATCACCGATACCAACGAAGTGCTGTGGGCGATCTGCACCCGCAGCGATCCGGCGACTTCGGTAGATCTCTTGCGGCGCTGCTGGAGCGGCCCGCTGGATCCGATCATTCAACCTGGCCAAAAAGGCTTTAACTCGCGCATGATCATCGAAGCGGTCAGGCCTTGGGAGTGGCGTGACAAGTTTCCCGCTACCAGCGCGATCACCGATGAGACGCGCAAAGAATTTTCGTCAAAGTGGCAACGGCAGTTGGAGCAAGTCCAAGCCCGTCATACCCTAGCGCGGGCGCGCCGGGAGTAAGGAACGCGGATCGTTGCCAATTTTTTGTCAGCGCTGTCAGGTTCAGCCACACAGATGGCATCGGGACGGAATTAAACTATTTTCGCGGCATAATTTTTCTGGCGATAATGCCAGTTCATTTAACTCATCTCACACAAGGCTGGCCGTAAATCGCATTGATTGGCCAATATTGTCCAGACACGGTATAACATCGAGCTTCCGCGCCGTTGCTTACACTTCTCCGCATCAAGAGGAAAATCTTTGGAAAGTTCATACCTTATCCAGTGTCCGCCGGCTGATTGAGGGAATTGGCACAAGACCTGCTATTTCTCCGCCTCTGGTAAGTAGTCACAGACTATTTTAACTAACAAAGGAGAAATATCGGATGGAAGAGATCATGACACCCTCAGAGGTTGCGGCGCTTCTCAAGATTCATTTGAAGACCGTATATAAGCTGGCCGAGAGAGGCGTTATTCCTGGCAATCGAATTGGCAGGAGCTGGCGCTTTAGCCGCGGCGATGTCTTAGAGTTAGTTTCAACCAAAGCAATGGGCTTGTCGGACAACGGCGAGACCGAGATGCGCGCCGTGGCAAACGGGGGCAAATAAGCCTGGTTTGATAGAAGCCAGGTAGTTTGGCGATGGATCTCGATCCGATCAAGCAGCTGCAGAGTATCTTGGAAGATCGAGGTAAGGTACTGGAAAAGATTTCCAGCATCCATTCCGCGTTAGGATCGTTTCGAACGGATTCGGCGGCGCCGGAGCCGGAATCGCCACCGGCAACAGCCATGCAGCCGCAAACGACGGCGAATCCGTTTAGTGACGATCGTGCCTACAGTCGCTTATTGCAAACCTTGCGCGACATGCAAGCGCAGATTGAAGAGCGGGTACGCCCATTGGCACAGCAGGTGGTCGAGCTCGAAGTGGCGCGCTTGCGCGAGCAGTCGAGTAACGATCAAGCGGCCCTAAATGCTTGCCTAGCACAAATCGATCAATGTATCCTGAACTGCGTCGGACAGCTCGACGAGTATCAAAAAAAACACGCCTGCCTCATCACTCTCAACGAACGCATGGCGAAATTGGGTGCGCCAGCGGAACCTCTGCCGGATCCGTTATCACTAGAAAGTTTTGACGCGGCGATTCAAGCCCGTGTCGAAGGACTGCGTCGCCACGGGAAACTTGGAGATGGAGTCGCCGTAGTAAACGCCGCCAAGTAAAAATTTTTCACACCGCGGCGCCGGATGGCTGGCGCCAAAATGGCAGTACGCTAATTTTCTCTTGCCACGCCGATCATTTCTCATCACTCTGAATTTTTCTGCGATCGCCTGCTAACAGTGGTCGCTTCGCGGAGCGATAGGTTCGGGTTTGAATTTTTGTTGGACCTTTTGCCTCCTGTCACTTCTGAGCCCCTATGCATAGCCAAGAATCCCGCGGTTAAATTATCCCAAAATGGGGTTTCGACAGTGTCGCCGCCCAGTTGAATCACCCTGCGGTGGCGAAACCCAACATGACGCGCGACCGGGCGAAAGCCACGAACTGGTTCGCACACCTCCTCTGACCGTGCGATAGATTTGTCATCACGTTTCGCCGGGCGAAAATACTCGTAATTACCTGTTTTTCGCTTTAATCGCCAAACGGCAATTCAGGGTGGAGCCCAAATCTGGGCAAAATTGCGGCTGATAGTGTGAGTCGTTTGCACGATCGAGCTTCGAGAAGCCGCGCGATCGACAAATAAAAATTCCCGGAACCTCGCGAGGATTTGATAATTTATGAAATTTTTTATATGTAGCTCAATGCGGCTCTATTCGGCAATCACCCATTGCCTGTGGCGCGAACTCAAAAGGGGTTGGTTATATGGAGTATTTTAGCCCGGTGGAAATTGCCTACAAGAAAATTAAGGAAGCGATTCTCAGGCATGAATTCGTGCCGGGTGAGTTGCTGTCGCACGAGGAACTTGTGCTGCGGCTGAAGATTGGCCAGACGCCGATTCGCGACGCGCTCTCGCGCATGGCCCAAGAAGGCTACCTGACCCAGGTCACCAACCGTGGCTACCGCGTGAGTGAAATGACCGCGGAAGAAGTGGTCGAGCTTTTTGAAATGCGTCAGGTGCTGGAGGCCTACTGCATCGATGAAGCGATTCGGCGCATCACGCCGGACGGTATCGAGACTTTGGAATTAAGCGTTAAATCTTCGCGCAGGTCGATCACCACGAACCAACCGTTGGTCAACCGCTACATCACCAACAAGGATTTTCATCTGATCATTGCCGAGATCGCGGGCAACAGCGCCGTCTGCCACGTCCTGGAGGACACCTGCGAAAAGCTCGTGCTCAAACGGCGCATCGAAGGAGTTTCCCATGGTGGATTCGGGGTGCTGCGCCACCATCGAGATATCTTGCGCGCGATTAAGATCCAAGACACAATGAAGGCTCAGGAACTGATGAAATCTCACCTCGATGAGATCAAGTACACCTTGCTCAAGCAGATTGCGGTGCGGACGCGAGAAGCACAGGCGCGTTAGTTGACGGCGATGCATGACGGAATGGGTCAGGGACTCAAGCTCGTTTCAGTCAAAGGATCTACGGTTTTTTCTCAAAATTCCCAGTAACCGGTGGCCCGGCACGATTCCCCGAGTCAACATCGAGCCCAAAGCATTCGATCTCGCCGATTGCGGTGCGGTTGGATGCTTGTTCAAGGTTGTTGCTCGCGCGTCAATGAACGGACGCGTCGATCTAACTGGACGCTTGGCCATTGATTTCGAAACACTGGATAACGATTCACAGGCAAAATCGCGGCCGATTGTAGGTAGGATTTGACGCGCCCGACAGGAATCGAACCTGTACTTAGGGTTCCGGAGAGACGGAAGAAGAATTCGTAACGTTGCGAACTAGTGAATATTTTTAGAATCCGTAATTTTTCGCCTGTCCAATTTGGTCCATTTTGGTGTGATTAAGTCGGGTAATTCGGCACGCTGTGCCACTGTGTATCTCAGTCTTATTGTTCGATGATAGCTAGCACCGCAGCTTCATCAGCTGATTTGGATTTTGGGGGAATTCAATTTCATCCGACGCGATTGCATTGATGGAGAAAACAGTTCAATCCTACGTATCACCCCCGTTGCAAACTTCTTGCACCTTCAGTGCCGACGGGCTGACGCTAGCTGAAAAGACCATTGAGAACTTCTTTGACCGTGCGCCCCGATCCGAATCGTTACCCGTGTACTGAAAATGCTGTCAACTGAATTTCGGATCGGGGTGCGACTCGGCTTTTAGAGCAAGAGCCGGGAGGAGATTGCTCCTCCCGGCTTGCATTGTACACGCGGCGGTGGGTTAGATGGGGCGATCCGGGGGCTAATTTTGGCACTTGGGAATTCCGATCCAATCTCCCGGGTCGCTCGCGTCGTAGAGTGCGCACGCGGCGTCTCTTATCTCCTGCTGACATGCGGCGAATTGATCATCCGATAATATCTCCTCCCTGATCGTGTTCACCCCTGATGGGCCACTGAACGCGTACATGCCGATATTTACTAAATCTAAATCTGGACCGAATCTCTCCGCACTCATGTAAAACCATCCTCCCTGTCGGCCGGGTTCTGAATCCAAGCAGGTTAGATCAAGGACAACCCTACCGTCCTGCACCGTGTCTGTAATTTGAAATGTATCCGCTCGGGTGCAGCTTCCATATATTTGGTAACTGTTGAATACGGGACACGCGGGACCCGTTTGCGTGAAAGCCGCGGTGGGCAAAATTAATAAGTGAATCGCTGCGACTAAAAGTAATGTATAAGGATTCTTCATGGTTGTCCTTTCTCTTGTCAATATCGAGTTGAAAAGCATCGCCTTGCGTATCATGATAAAAGCGAAATCAAAAGGATTTGTTTGCGCGATTATGTGAACTGGAATTGTGGTGGCTATCCATATTCATGTGACGACGAACCAGCTTGCCGTGGTGTGACGACGTTCTCGAAACTACCTGATGTTTCCATCTAACGTTGGAAGGTCTCTAGGTGATATCTGTCTTTCGTTGGTGAATCATTCGCCGCAGCGCAACAACGTTTCCATAGTGCCGTTCCCGGCCAAATTAGAGAAGACGCAGATATCATTTTGTAGTGCCCTACGCAAGTATAATGGCGGTAAAATGAGGGTTAATTTACAACGATCCGCTGCCGCCGCATATTTCTGTCTTGTTTTGTCCCGAGACGTCTACGGATGGCTGTGTGTAGGTGGCTAGCGGCCTTTTCGATACGGCAGCGTTTTGCCCCGCGTGCCCAGGCTCATTCGAGGATGGCGATCGGCGAAGTAGTGTAGGGTGTTTGACTGTGGAGCAGTTAACTTAAGAAACGTTGGATTCAAGCTTGCGTGTCAGTAAGGATGTCCGATCGACAAATTTCATGGGAGTTGGGCGACGGAAACAGCACAAATTGCCGATCTAAAATTCTGGCCGTTTACGACGTGCGAAGAACCATCTTCGCCCTCTGAAAAGCACGAAAATATCCCGTAGGGCGTAATTGATCGACGCTTCAATTCAATTCGGTTTGCCGAATACCGATGTGTCGCGACAACTTCTGCTAAAAACAGAATTAGGAGGCGTGGTGCGCCCGCCGAGAATAGAACTCGGAGTTAGGGTTCCGGAGACACAGGAACCGATTCCATAACCTTTCGAACTACTGAATTTTTCGGCAATCGGCCCCTTCTACGCTATCCGAATTCGTCCGATTTTGTGTAATTTATTCCGGAAATTTGGCACATTGTGCCAACGGCGTAATAGCCACAAAATGGTGCAATCTCCGTAAAAAGTAGAATGCGGTCAGGAGGAAACATGACCAGGAACCTTTTCAGCGGTAGACAAATTACTGATCCAATGAACGGGCTTAGAGATTCACTGGAGAGGATAAGCGCTATCCAGGCGAACCATTTGTTTGAACCGATGAAACGGCTCAGCGAGGCGCTGGATACGGCGAGCGCTGCTCGGTTCGCCCATCTGTCTGATCCAATGAACGGGCTCAGAGATTCGCTGGAGAAGATAAGCGCTATCCAGGCGAACCATTTGTTTGAGCCGATGAAACGGCTCAGCGAGGCGCTGAATGCGGTGAGCGCCGCTCAGTTCCTCCATCTGACGGATCCAATGAGCGGGCTCAAAGATTCGCTGGAGAAGGTGGGGGCTATCAGACTTGACAGCATTCTGGATCGTATCTCAAAGGAAAAATGGCCCCTGGCGTACAACGCTTCAGCCGACGACATCATAATCAGTAACGATAGCACAATTACTGTTGACTCTACGAGGTTTACCTACGAAGATTTACCTACGAAGAAATCCAAGGCTTTGCAAACCAGATTGTTGATAAGGTGAATGCGGAATTATCTAGGAACCTTGAGGAAGCGGTAGCGGCAATCGTATCGGCAATACAAGCCGTGCGGATTCCTGCGTTAGAAAAAATATTGACTTGGCTTATTTTTCCGATGATTGTTGGCCTCCTTCTCTCAATCGTTAATCCAATCGCCGACTTCTACGTCAAAGAACATTTGGCTCCCAATAAGAAAGAGATTGAAAAGCAAATAAAAAAACATGTTGCTCGCTCGATTCGTAACACAGAGCAACTTAGCTCTTTTAGGTTGGTTTCGGCGAGTGTGCTTAACGTGAGATCAAGACCGTCGAATGAAGCCTCGATTCTCGGCAGGCTTCAACTTGCACAGGTAGTCGTTCTATTTAAGAGAGATAAAGACTGGTCTATTGTTGCATGGAGTGATGATGAAAACGGTTTGCAATTGCAAGGCTGGGTATTTTCTAGGTATTTGGAGAAATTTCGCTAATAGTCTGTTCCGACGTTTTATCACGACCTGTATCAGCCCGTTTCCGTTTGAATAGATCCCAAGAATTTGCCACGCTGTGCCGCGATTTCGGAGACTGATTCGCATGACAGATTTTGGCAAACGCGCTGAAGAGCGTGTACAAACAATCTGCTCAAAAATGTTTTTTTCAGACTTTACCGTAAGGAGTCCGAAATATACAAAGCCAGACCGTAACCAGAAGGAAGCCGCAGATATCTGGTTCCCATTTAACGATGTTCTCATTGTGTTTCAGGTTAAATCGAAACAAGAGAAGAAACTTTCGGGTAAGACCATCGTTGACTACGGAAGAATAACAAGAAAGGTTGAAGAGGGCATTAACCAGTTAAAAACGATCAAAAGAGCGTTGCGCAATAATCGTTTTTCCGCCCTGAAGACTGTAAAGGGATACGATATGCCGTTTAACTGTAGCGCAGTGAGAAAGACGACCGGCGTCGTAATTCTGGACCTAATTGGCGAGGAACGTATCCCTCCCGAGGATCGCACAAGCATTTGGAATGGATTCACCGTCAAGTTCGGCATCCCCATACACGTATTCATGAGACAAGACTTCGAGGCGATATCTACCGAATTGGATACTATACCGGATTTTTTAAAATACCTGGAGGTAAAGGAGAAAATCAGATCAATAGAAAAATCCTTTCTGTTCGGTGAGGAACTCGATTTCCTGACCCTATATAAAACAAATTGGCCTCTTGTGGATGATCTATAAAACGGGAAAATCGACGGTATTTACATCGATTCGGGACTTTGGAATTCGTATAGTAAAAGAAAAGAGTTGCGTAAGAACAGATCCAAAAAGAATCACCCAAGCTATTTAGTCGATCAAATTATTGACTGGCTACACAGTTCAGTTGGCTATAGACAGATCGATTTCAATCCCCGAGGCGATAAGTCCAACTCCGATCTTGGCAATATCGAAAATTACTTCTCGACAATAACCGAATTGGCTAGTTTCACTCGTCTTCAGAGAAGAGAAATTGGCGAGCTAATACTAGCAAAAGCAAAAAAAGCCGACGGCACTTCGAGAGGTTACGGTTTGCTCATTTTTGCGGAGGAAAAACGCGGCATAGTCGTCTTGTGTTCTAACGAAGAAAAGCGTGAGCGGATCGAAAAGCTTTACCAACTGTGCGCGATGGCTTACTGCAAGCACCAGTTAAAAAACATTGTTGGCCTAGCCCTTAATTCATTAAAAAAGCTTTCTAGGAGTACGGACGCGCTAGTTTTAGACGGGGTAACTTTTCAGAACGCCGTCGAACTTGCGTTGCAGGCCGACAAGGCGTTTCGTAGCGGTACGAAGGTCACGATGAAGGAATTCTAGGCATGTTGGCTACAAACAGGTGTTCCCGCGATGACTTCTCTCAAGAATCAGATTTAACTTCGCTAGGTTTCAAACCTTTCCCTTGTAATGGATTTTTTTTTCGAAAGTATACCGCATCGTGTTTGAACAACATTTCGAGCGACGTTCCCATCTGATTGGCGATCCAGAGCGGGTCACAAACTTGACGAATACTGCTCGTCGCAAAAGTGTGCCGAGCTTGGTAGGGGTAACGGTACTTCAATTCAGCCTTTCTTAGAGCTCTTTCCCAGATACGATAGCGAAAATTGTTCACGTCCAGGGGTTGACCTGTCTCGGTCACGAAAACGTAGCTGTGGGCCAAATACGACAGCCCTTTTCGCCTTTAGAGAAGTAGTTTCAATCAAGCCGATCAAAAGAGCCCTTGTCCGATATCCCGAAAATAAACGGCCGGTCCGTTTCGGTTGCTAGCCTTTGAATCTCATTGAAATGTTTAAGAACCAGCATCATCATGGAATCCACATCCCGTTCAGCCCTTCCCGTGAAAATGAATGCTCCAATTCCGGCCCGTCGCAACGCTTCGAGTTCATGTGTTTTTCTCTTGATTTTTTTGTCCTGAGTTACAAGAAACCAGCTCAATTCCCCCAGTCGAGAAAATAGGGCTATGTCATCCGTCCCCCGAGGTAAAATATCCGTAAGATAGGCGACGGGCTTGCCCAACGCCTTAAGGGCATCGACAATAAGTTGGCTGATGTTCTCATCAAGAGAAATGTCAAGTTGTGGATGCGCTCTCAAGCTGCAAGAAGGTCCTCAAATTGCACCGATGCTTGCACTTGCCTTTTGGTTAACTGGTAGACATTGGCCGCGATATCAGTCGATGTCGTCTTCGCCATGGCTGCTACGATTTCAGTTCGGGTGGCAGTTCCTTCAATCACTGGCGCTCCAAAAGCTATTTTCGGATCAAGTATAACGGGGAATTGTTTAGAGAGCGGCCACCATCGGTCTGCAAGAAGCGTTTTATCACTAAAAGATATTTCATCGAGATAATTCGCCAGCAAAACTCCAGAGTAGATCTGCAAATCTCGATTTTTCGTAAGCTCGACTACATCTGGGCCTTCCATGCCCCGAACGAGTTCGGCAAAGATAGTTTTTCCGCCGGAAAAAACTCGTCGCGTGGCAAAGGGGTGTGCTGTACTGAAGAGTTCCATGGCTCGTTCAGCCGCAATTCTGACTCGCTGTAAAGAAATGCCCCGGTCTAAAAAACTCTTAACCACCCGAAGCTCCATCAATTCGACAAACGAGAGAGCCATTGTACCGTCCACGGTGGGCAAATCGACGAGTACGACGGGGCCTTTGTGTCGCTCTATTTGCTTGCTTTCTTCTCGTATTTTGTACGTATATCCTTGCACCCAACGATTCAATCTTGCTGGATGGACCTTTAATAGCCGAGCTGCTTCTGCACGGATGTAAAAGCCTACTCCCAGCAATGTGATACTCTCTTTCATGGTAGCCGCTTATAGATAGTGTACCACATCGTGTCAAGTAGCCAATTGGGCAGTGAATTGTCGGAAGTGATGGATTTAAAAGATTTGTTTGTAAATTCGAAGTGGTGCGCCCGCCGAGACTCGAACTCGGACTTAAGGCTTCGGAGGCCTTCGTGATATCCTTTTCACTACGGGCGCGTGGAGAAGTTTTGTATCATCGGGTGGGGAATCAGTCAACGTGTGATTGCGTTCGCTACCGTTATCATTTCATCGTGAATGCTGCGGTTCGCGGCTAACGTTTCATTTCCCCAGATTGAAAACGGCTTGCCGGCAAAATCGCTGAGCTTGCCGCCAGCTGCGCTGACGATGAGAGCGCCGGCGGCGGTGTCCCAGGGTTTGAGCTTCATTTCCCAAAAGCCGTCGAGCCGGCCGCAGGCGACATAGCAAAGATCAAGTGCTGCGGAGCCGCCGCGGCGGATGCCCTGGCAGCGCGTCATGAATGCTCTGAAATAGCTGAGATAAAAATCCGCGTGCTCGCGGTGGTCGTAGGGAAAGCCGGTGGCGAGCAGGGCTTTGTCCAACTCGTTTGCGGTCGACGTGGCGATCAGCTCGCCGTTGAGTGTCGCGCCTTGTCCGGTGACGGCGCGAAAACACTCGCGGCGCAGTGGATCGTAGACTAATCCTAGGATCACTTGTCCGTTTTGTTCCAGCGCGATGGAAACGCAAAACTGCGGGTAGCCGTGGGCAAAGTTGGTGGTGCCGTCGAGCGGATCGATGATCCAACGGAATTCATTCCGCGTGCCTTCGAAGCGGGTCTCTTCTTCAGCGAGAATCGAATAGTCGGGAAAATTGCGCTGGATGATCTCGACGATTTTGCGTTCGGACTCGCGGTCCACCGAGGTGACCAGATCGATGGCGCCTTTGTAGTCGATGTTTTTCGGCCGTTGCCAATTGGCTCGAATGATTTCACCAGCGGCGTTGGCGGCTTCCCAGGCAATGCCGAGCAATTCATCCATTTCACCATTCATCAGCGTTGGCTCTTTCGCAATTCACCGGCGGCTATGTTACCTAATGGCGCGTGAAGATTCGAGCACCGGCGAAAATTAACTTGAGTCTACGCGTCGTCGGCCGGCGCGCCGACGGCTATCATTTGCTCGACACGATCATGGTGCCGGTGTCTTTGTATGACGAAATCGAAATCCGCAAAGTGAGGCTTCGCGTTCAGAATAAAAACCCCACGCCGCCATTGATCAAGATTCGCTGCGACCATCCATCGGTGCCGGACGGCGAGCAAAATTTGGTGTACCGTGCCGCGCGTTTATTATTGGCAAAAGCCAAGAGCGGCCAATCGATCGAGATTCGCATCCGTAAGCGAATTCCCGTCGGTGCCGGCTTGGGCGGCGGTAGTACGGATGCGGCGGCGACGCTGGTGGGACTCAACCGACTGCTCAAGCTTGGGTATGCGGCACGCCAGCTAGAACGATTGGGGCTCAAGCTGGGCGCCGATGTGCCGTTTTTTATTCGCGGCCGTCCGGCGCGGGCGCGCAGCATCGGCGAGCGTTTGCAACCGATCAGTCCATTCGCTCGGCGCTGGTTGGTAATTCTCTATCCCGGCTTTCCGGTCTCGACCGCCTGGGTGTACCAAAACCTGCCGGCAAAGTTGACAAAACCTAGCGTAAATACTAGCATTGCGTCCTCACTGACGGGCTCCGGCAATCTCCCTGAGATGCTGGTAAACGATCTCGAAAGCGTGACCCTCGGCAGGTATCCGAAGATTGGTTTGCTAAAACGCAAACTATTGCGCGCCGGGGCTCTCGGGAGTTTAATGTCGGGTAGCGGTTCTTCAGTGTTCGGAGTGTTTAGCACCAAGCGAAAGGCGGAGGAGGCCTTTCGCCGGTTGCGTCAAGAGGAGGAGTCCCAAGCGTTTCTGGTACATGTGCTGAATCAGCGATTTATCGAGAAAGCCTAGAGTAACCGCGAAAAACGACATCTGACTCGTCTCAATTGGGGGTCCCTATGCAGGTTACAGAGGTTAGGGTCTTTCCTGTCGATGAAGATAAACTTAAGGCTTATGTCACGATCACGCTCGATCATTGTTTCGTGATTCGTGACCTAAAGATCATTCACAGTGCCACGGGGTTCTTTGTCTCGATGCCGAGCAAGAAACGCAAGGACGGGACCTATAAAGATATCGCGCATCCGATCAATAACGAGACGCGCCGGATGATCGAGGAGAAAATAATCGCGGAGTATCACAAAGTGCTCGCCGATGGAGGGAGCGCCAAAGCTCCTGACGAAGACTAAGCCGGTGTTCTTCCTGACCGGATGAACTTCTCGCGGAGAAGTTCAGGATGGGCGGTCGCCAAGTGGTAAGGCCCCGGCCTTTGGAGCCGGTATTCGAAGGTTCGAATCCTTCCCGCCCAGCCAGTTCAGCTCTGATTAGCTGGCTTTAAAGTTTGTCATCGTTTTGGCTGGCGCCGTTCACCGAGGAACGGCGCTCATTATTTACTCAACGCTGAGATTTAGTTTAATGGCTTAGCGGATCGCAACCATGGCACAGCATACTGTCGACATAAAAATTTTTGCGGGCAATTCGAATCCTCCTTTGGCGGCCGAGATCAGCGAATATCTCAAAGTGCCCTTGGGTAAAGCCACGGTGGATACCTTTAGCGACGGCGAAAGCAAGGTTGAGATCAAAGAGAACGTCCGGGGCGCCGACGTATTTGTGTTACAGTCGACCTCCTCGCCGGGCAACAACAATTTGATGGAACTGTTGCTCATGCTCGACGCGTTCAAGCGTGCCTCGGCCATGCGCATTACCGCGGTCATGCCGTACTACGGTTACGCGCGCCAGGATCGCAAAGTCGTACCGCGGGTGCCGATCAGCGCCAAACTGGTGGCCGACTTAATCACCACCGCAGGCGCTTCGCGCATGCTCACCATGGATCTCCACTCCGGGCAGATTCAGGGCTTCTTCGATATACCCGTAGACAACGTTTACGCGACCCCAGTGCTGCTCGACCATTTAAAAAAACAACTGAATCATCACGAAGTGACAATCGTCTCGCCCGATGCCGGCGGTGTCGAGCGGGCGCGCGCCATCGCCAGGCGCTTGGATGCCTCGCTGGCGATCATCGACAAACGGCGGGTGGGGCCAAACGAGATCGCCGAGATGAACATCATCGGTGAGGTGCAGGATCGCGTCGCGATTCTCGTCGACGATATGGTCGATACGGCGGGGACGCTGACGATGGCGGCGGAAGCACTCAAAAAAGAAGGCGCCAAAAAAATTATCGGATGTTGCACTCACCCAGTGCTGTCCGGTCCGGCGATCAAGCGCATCGAAGAGTGCCCCTTGGAAGAATTGATCGTCACCAACACGATCCCCTTGAGCCGTGAAGCGCAGGGCTGCCGGAAAATCAAAACCCTGTCGGTGGCTCATCTGATCGGCGAAGCGATTCGCCGCACCCATGATGAAGAATCCATAAGTTCGCTATTCGTTTAGTAGGAGGTAGGTTTCTTGGAAACTCTTGAGATACAAGTCGATGCCCGTGACAAAAAGCGCAAACGTGACGCCAAACGATTACTTCGTAACGGTAAGATCCCGGGGGTTCTCTACGGACCTAAGACTCAAACGGTCGCGCTGGAGCTCGATAAACGCGAATTCACCAGCCGGGTGGCCGATCTGGAAGGCTCCCATCTGGTGCGCCTTAAATCAGCGTCAAACGCGCTCGCGGAAAAGGTCGCGTTGGTTAAAGACATGCAGTTCCATCCGATTAGCGGCGATGTGATTCATGCCGATCTGTACGAAGTGGATTTAACCGCGACCATTCAAGTCCGCGTGCCCCTGCACTTCGTCGGACGAGCCGCCGGGGTTACACGCGGTGGTATTCTGCAACCGATCGTGCGCGAGATAGAGGTTGAGTGTTTGCCCATGGATATTCCTGAATTTTTTGATGTCGACGTGAGTGCACTCGATATCGGCGACTCGGTGCATGTCGCGGAGCTGGCGATGCCCGAGGGAGTCTCGGCTGTTTCTGAGTCCAGTCTTGCTTTGGTTACGGTTGTCACACCGACGGTTGAAGAGGCGCCGACGCCAACCGTTACGGCTGTTGAGGGCGCAGTGGTGGCACCGGTGGCACCCGAAGCGAAGAAGGAAGGCGAAGCGTAAAAGGTTTCATGTTCCCGGCTGGGAGCGTGTGTCGCAATACCGTTCATGGTTCGAGAGCCCTACCACGAACGTATTGCCGGATGGAAATTTTAAACCTGCCCGCCGTTCGCCCTGAGACTTGTCGAAGGGCTCCGCGCGAAATGCGACACAATTGCTGGCGGGAATTGATCGGTGAAACTGATCGTTGGTCTCGGCAATCCGGGAAAAAAGTACCAAGGCACGCGGCATAATCTCGGTTTTTTAGTCATCGACCGGCTGGCGCAGCAAAACCATATCGCGCTCAGTCAGAGGCTCTGCGACGCCATGATCGGCGAATGGTTGAGTCGCGGCGAGACGATTGTTTTCGCCAAGCCGCAGACCTTTGTGAACCGCAGCGGGGTAGCGGTAAGAGAAATTTTAGCCGATTACCGTGGCACGGCCGACGATCTGGTAGTCGTGTACGATGATCTGGACTTGCCGTTTGGCCGGATTCGTATTCGGCCCCAAGGCAGCGCGGGTGGCCACCGGGGTATTCTGTCGATTCGGGAACATTTAGGCAGCGCGCCATTTTGCCGAGTCCGCATCGGTATCGGGCGACCCCCGGAGGGTATGGACGCGGTCGATTACGTGTTGGACCCGTTTAGCGCCACCGAACAGGAAACATTAGCGGAAACCATCGATCGGGCAGCCGCTTCGGTTGAGTTCATTCTCACGGACGGGGTCGAACGGGCGATGGGGCGATTCAACCGAATGTCTTGAGGATTGACTAACATTGTAAACAGCCAGGCCGTGTGCTAGAGAAGTCAACTTACTGTGGAGGGTAGAACTATTGTGACTTTATATGAAACCCTTTTCGTGGTTCATCCGGAAAAGGGCCCGAGGATTAAAGAGTTCATCGAAAAGTTCAAGAGGGTCATCGAGGGTCAGGACGGCTCGGTGACTCACATCGATGAATGGGGCGCCCGTGACCTCGCCTATCGCATTGAAAAGCAGGCGAGGGGTTATTATACGTTGCTGCGCTACAACGCCACCGGGAAAGCCGTCGATGAGCTCGAGCGCAATCTCAAGTTGACCGACGGTATACTGCGCTATTTGACCGTGCGGGCCGATCCGGACACTCCGACCATCAGTCCTTCGGCGCCCCGGCCCCATATCGATGAACCGCGCCGTGGCGGCGATGAAGGCGGGTCAAGAGGCGAGCCGCGCCGTGGTAGCGATGAAGGCGGCGCAAAAGCCGAGCCGTCGGCCTAGTCGGTTCCTTGATTCCAGGCATTACGCGTTATCTCTGCGCGCCGTGTGTCGATGCCCTCGTCCACGGCCGTGACAAGTAAAATTGCAGAAAGAGGTAGTTCAATCTATGGCACAGTTCGAACGGAGCGCGCGACCCTACCGCGAAAGATCGGATGATGAAAAAGGCGGTTCGCGGCGCCGGCCCATGTTCCGGCGCAAGGTGTGCCGTTTTTGCGCCGATAAGACGCTCAGAATCGATTACAAAGATCTGCGTACGATCACCCAGTTCGTGACCGAGCGCGGGAAAATGACGCCGAGCCGGATCACGGGGAATTGCGCCCGTCATCAGCGGTTGTTGACGACCGCCGTCAAACGGGCGCGTAGCGTGGCGTTGCTTCCTTTCACCACCGCCAACAACTAAGACTCATTTTTCGGGCCAACTCTATGCAGCGGCTTGAAGTCATCAGCAAGTTTCTTTTGGCTTTGGCCGCCAGCGTGTTCCTGTTCATGAGCGGCATCGGCATGCCGCCGCTGGGCGTGGTCCTGTTACCGTTTGTGGCGCAGCCCATACTCCTGTTTGGCTGCAAATTCGGCATCTCCGGCGGCATGGCGGTGCTCGGTGTTGCAACCTTAACACTGATTATTTTCGCCGGCGAAGAGCTGGGGTTTATTTACGGTATCTTCGCGGTGATGGCCGGAATGTTGTTGACCTTGCTGGGGCGGATTCGCGCGATTGACCATCTGGTTGCCAGCGTCGCCACCGTGATGTTGGCGCTGACGGCGGCCCTGTCCTACTATTTTTTCGGCTCCTGGGCCGTGATGTTTCGCGATATTCGCCAAGGCATGTCACAGCAGATGGAAGCTGCGATCCAGATGCAGGAAAAATTGGGATTTGCGCAGGACGGCGTGGCACTGCTCAAGGAGCGCGCAGGCCAAATTGTCGACATGATTTTGCAGCTGCTCCCGGCCTTGCTGCTGTTGAGCTTTGCCTTTATCGTGCTGATCAACATACTTTATCTGCGACGGCGTTTTCCGGAACGCCGCGCCGAGTGGCTCGCCATCGAGCACCTACGCGAATGGAAGAGTCCGGAAGCGCTGGTTTGGGGATTAATCATTTGCGGTTTTTCCTTCTTCCTTCCCGCCCTTGGATTGATCCAAGTGATCGCCTTTAATCTCTTGGTGGTGATCAGCGCTTACTATTTCGCCCAGGGACTAGCGGTGATCGGGTTTTTTTTTCACAAGAACAAAGTGCCGCGGTTTCTGCGCGGTTTGACTTATGTTTTAATCGTCTTTCAGCAAATTTTTACGCTGCTCGTGGTGGGCTTGGGTCTGTTTGACCTGTGGGGCGATTTTCGCCGCTTAGGCAAAGACACGGCCGCGCCGAGTCAAGCAGCTTGATGGAGGAACCATGGAAGTCATTCTGAAGGAAGACATCGTCAATCTCGGCAAAATCGGCGAGATCGTGCGCGTCCGCGACGGTTATGCGCGTAATTATTTGTTGCCGCGCGGGCTGGTGCTGGAGGCCAACAAGAAGAATCTAACGACCTTCGAACATCATAAAAAGCTCGTCGGCGACCAGAAGCAGAAGATCGTGCGCCAAGCACAGTCGGTGGGCGATCAATTAAACGGTGTGTCGCTGGTGATCCCGATGAAGGTGGGCGAAGAAGGCAAGCTCTTCGGCTCGGTGACCAACATTCACATCGAGAAGGCGCTCAAAGCCAAGGGTCTCAACGTCGACCGACGCAAGATCCAACTCGCCGAGCCGATCAAAAGCGCCGGTGACTACGATGTCCCGGTGCGGTTGTCAGCGGAGATCACCGTGCCGCTCAAAGTCTCGGTGGTGTCGGATAGCTAGCGCGACATTTTTCGCCAGTTTTTTGCCTTCGTTCAAATCTTTTGGGATGGGATGCAGTCGCCTCCCGTCCCATTTTTTTTGAGCGCCAACCGGTCGCGGCGTGCCTTACGTTGCGATGTTTATGCCTGTTGCTACCGTTTCGCCACGGCGATGGACAACTCCATTTTAACTTCTCCGGTGAGTGATGAAATTCAGCGCGGCCGGCTGCTAATTCTCAGCGCGGCTTTGTTGTGGAGTTTGGCCGGCGTCTTCATTAAATTTCTCGATCTCCATCCGCTGTCGATTGTTTTTTATCGCAGCCTGTTCGCGTCGTTGGTCTTCGCGCCGTTCGTCCGGCGCAGCCAACTGCAGGTGCGGCCGGCCATTGTCGTGTCCGTGTTGAGTTACACGGCGGCGATCAGCGCGTTCGTCGCGGCGAACAAACTGACGACGGCGGCCAACGCCATCGTGCTTCAATACACCGCGCCGGTGTTCGTCTTTCTATTCACGAGACTGTTTTGGGGCGAGAAGATTTCCAAACTCAACGGCGGCACGCTTGTTGTCGCGATGCTCGGCGTGGCGATCATCGCCAGCGATAGCGCGGGTGAGCCAGAGATGGTCGGTGTGCTGCTGGCGCTCTTGAGCGGCGTGCTCTTTGCCGTCTACATGGTGAATCTCCAGCGTACCCAGGAGGTGCACCCGGTTTATCTTACTTGGATTAACAATCTCGTCTGCGCGTTGTTGCTGTTACTGGTGGTCAAGTCGCGGCTCGCGCTGTCGCTCAATCACGCGATCATCCTCGCGGTCATGGGCGCGGTGCAGCTCGGCATGCCATATTTTCTCTTTTCGAAGGGATTGCGCAGTGTGCCGTTGCAAGAGGCATCGCTGATCGCCTTGATCGAACCGGTGCTCAACCCGCTCTGGGTAGCATTGGTCGTCGGCGAAATTCCTTCCGCCGCGACGCTGACGGGCGGAGCGCTGATTGTGCTGGGACTCGGTGGGCGCTACCTCTGGCCGCTTTTAGGGAAGTCGGCTGAAGCCACGCCCACTGAGCCGGGAAAGTAACCGCGCTGTCAGCCTGAAATGCGCACGTTGCCGGGATGGCGAATCTTGTCCATCTCGTCCGGCGGCAAAGTCTTGATGTCCTTCCGCAACTCATAATTAATATGTTGGATGGCTTCCGACGGGCCGGAACGATTGCCCATCAAGACCATCGGGCCGGTGCCGGTGTTTTCCAACTGATAGAAGGAGCCGCCGGTGATCGTCGCCACCATCCCCGGCTTCATGACCGCTTTGCCGCCGTCGGGAAAATGCATGGTGCACTCGCCGTCGATCACGTAGAAAGTTTGATCGGCGTTGTGGCAATGCATGTCGTCTTGATCGCCGGGCTTTGGATAGACGTGCAGCCAAGCGTGAAAGCGGTTGGTGTTGAAAATTTTCTTCCGCTTGCCTTCCTCGCGGGCCATTTTGGGCATGTCAAAGACTTCGATCGGCATAGTTCCTCCTGGTTATTGATAATTTTGCTCACCACGAAGAATACGTAGGACAGGAAGGGATCAGATGATTAAAACTCCGAACTTCGCGCACTTCGTGACCTTCGTGGTGGATACTCTTCTCGCACATCACCCATGGCATAGCAACGCACTGTGCCGCTGTCAAATCCCGCCGCCGCGCGGCTTAACATTCGAAAGAATTTTGTGATAACTTTCGGGCCATACAAATTTTCTCCTGAGGAGGCAATCATGTCGATGAATTGGGGAATGACGAATCGCTTGGCGAGAATTATCAAACCGGACGGGCGAGCGGTTATGCTGGCCGTCGATCACGGCTATTTTCTCGGACCGACCAGTGGACTCGAAGAGCCGCGCAAAACCATCGAACCGTTGATGCCGTACGCTGACTCGATCATGCTGACGCGCGGCGTGCTGCGCACTTCGGTGGACGCCAAGGCGGATAATCCGATCGTGCTACGGGTGTCCGGCGGCACGAGTATTCTTAAGGAATTATCCAACGAAGACATCACGGTGTCGATCGATGATTGCATTCGGCTCAATGTCTCGGCGATGGCGCTGTCGATCTTCGTCGGCTCGGAGTTCGAGAAAGAAACTTTGGTCAGCCTGGCCAGGTTGGTCGACGAAGGCGAAAAATACGGCATCCCCGTGCTCGCCGTCACGGCGGTCGGCAAAGACATGGCGCGCGATGTGCGCTATCTTGGCCTGTCGTGCCGGATCGCCGCCGAGATGGGCGCACATATCGTCAAGACCTACTACTGCGATAACTTTGAGGAGTTGATCGGCAGTTGTCCGATCCCAGTCATCGTCGCCGGCGGCAAGAAGACGCCTGAGATGGAAGCGCTCGAATTGGCGCACAATGCCGTTTCCCACGGCGCCATCGGCGTCGACATGGGACGGAATATTTTTCAATCCGATTCGCCGGTAGGCATGATCAAAGCGGTGCGCGCGATCGTTCATGAAAATGTATCGGTCAAAGAGGCGTTTAAGCTTTACGAGAGCGAGAAAAATGAGAAAGCGAGAAAAGCGAGTTAGAACCCTAAGAGTTTCGGGTTCCGGGTTTCGCGTTAACCGGTTGGGATGTTAGACTTGGCGACGTTCCAAAAATTTACTGACATTGAAGCCTGGCAGAACGCTCGCGAGCTGATCTTCGAGATTTACGCAATTACAAAGCGGGTAGCGTTCTCGCGAGACTTTGAACTGCGGCGGCAGATTTGTGAAGCCAGTGTTTCGATCATGTCCAACATCGCTGAGTGCTTTGACCGAAACGGTACCAGGGAGTTTGTTCAGTTTCTTTCGATTGCAAAGGGTTCTGCGGCCGAGGTCATCCCGCAACTTTACGTTGCTCTGGATCAGAAATACATCACAAAAGAAGAGTTCGATCGATTGTGTTCTCTGGCAACGGAAATTGGTCGCAAAATTGGTGCGTTAATGCGCTCCTTACGAAAGTCCGGCATCAGAGGGGCGAAGTTCCGATGAACCCGAAACTCGAAACCCGAAACCCGAAACCGCGCGACGCGTCCATGCGCGTCGCCATGTATTACAACAACCGAGACGTTCGTCTCGAGGAGCTGCCGGTTCCAAAAATCGGTTCCGGCGAGATCCTTCTCCGGACGCGAGCGAGCGGGGTTTGCGGCAGCGACTTGATGGAGTGGTACCGAGTCAAGAAGGCGCCGTTAGTTCTGGGCCACGAGATCACCGCGGAAGTTGTAGAAGTTGGCGCTGGCGTCAATACATTTAAAGTCGGCGATCGGGTTTTTTCTACCCATCATGTGCCGTGCGGTCAGTGCCGCTATTGCTCGGCAGGACATCAATCGGTTTGTGATCTCCTGCGTACGACGCATTTCGAGCCCGGGGGATTCGCCGAGTACATTCGTGTGCCGAAAATTAATGTGGAATTGGGCACGTTGCGCATCCCCGATACCATGACCTTCGATGAAGGCTCGTTCATCGAGCCTTTGGCCTGCGCCGTGCGTGCGCAGCGATTCGCGCGGATGAGCGCCGGGCAAACTATATTGGTGATTGGCAGTGGCATTGCCGGTTTGCTGCATATTCAGCTCGCCCGTGCGCGCGGCGCTGAACGGATCATTGCCACTGACATCAGCGAGTTTCGGCTCAATGCGGCGAAGCAGTTTGGCGCCGATGCGACGATTCATGGTTCAGAAGATGTGCCTGCAAAACTTTTGGAACAGAATGGCGGTCGCCTCGCTGATTTGGTCATTGTTTGCACCGCCGCGATACCGGCGATTCAGCAGGCGGTGAAAACAGTCGATCGCGGTGGCACGTTGCTATTCTTCGCGCCGACAGCGGCCGGGGTCGACGTCGGCATACCGCTATTCGATTTTTGGCGCGATGAGATTAGCGTGGCGACTTCCTACGCCGGTAGCGGCGACGATTTAAAGGAAGCGCTAGACTTGATCCGCGACCATCAAGTGCGTGTCGCCGACATGGTGACGCACCGTTTGCCGTTGGCTCAGACGGGTGTGGGGTTTCAGCTGACGGCGAGCGGGCAGGATTCGATCAAGGTGATCATCGATCCGCTGCTTTAATTTCTCCACAAAAAAGGGCGCAGCATGCCGCGCCCCTTCATACTATTTAACGATGCCCAATTCTTTCCGCGCTTTGTCCAAGAAACTGTAGTCGACGACATCGGCGACGGTTACGGGTTTGGTCACCTTTGCGCTCTCGCGGGCGAGGTCGATGAGCACTTGGACGGATTCCGGTTTGACGTAGGCGTCTCGAGTCAAGACCCGACCGACTTGGCGGGACATTTCCGTGGCCATCTTGCGGTCGTTTACTTTCCATTGCTTCATCAAAACATTGGTGACCGCTTCGCCGTTGTTTTTGTCCCAGATGAACTGCAGGCCGCGCAACGTGGCGCGCACCATGCGGTAGACTTCGTCCGGGTTTTCGCGGATGCGTTTGTCCGACGTGCCAAAGCCGTTTTGGGGAAACTCAATGACATCGCCAAGAAAGAGCAGTTCGTTGTAGCCCTTCTCGAGCGCGAAGATATTCTCGGGCACGGAAAGCAACGACGCCTCGACCACGCCCGACTCCAAGACAGCGTAACGGCTGGCCGCGCTACCGGACATCTGCAGCACGGAAACATCTTTACCCGGTTCCAAGCCGATTTGTTTGAGCGCCTGATTGGCCAGCAGCGTCGCCGAACCACCGGGCGAGCTGCCGGCGATTTTTTTGCCTTTGAGCTGCTTTAAGTCTTTGATGTTTTTTTGTCCGACCAGAAAGAGCAAAGGTTTGGAGACCGTGAAGAGCAAGACTTTCATCGGCCGGCCCTGGACTGCAGCGCCGATGGTGCCGGTGACCGCGCCGTTGAAGTCGACATCGCCGTTGAGCACGGCCGTGCTGGCGAGATTCGCCGGCATGAAAACGATTTCCAAGTCAATGCCTTCGTCTTTGAAGAAGCCGCGATGGAGCGCGGTATAGAGCGCGAGGAAGGAGACGTTGGTCGATGAGCTGCCCATGCGGACTTTTTTCAAGGTTTGGGCATCCGATTGCGCTTGGAACAGAACTGACGCGATGAGTAGCAGGATTGCCATCTTCGTCATGTACTTGGTGGTTCGCATTTTCATTCTCTCGTGAGTGAAATCAGTCGAGCTGGGTCCACTCTTTGAATTCTTCCAAGCCGAGTTTTTGCAGCGTGTCCATGTACGGGCGGCCGGTGTGTTCGTGGCGGCCGGAGATTTTATAATATTCGTAAACTAGTTCCGGCAGCCATTTCGCAATCGTGAAGCCTTTGTACTTGCCGTCGGGGATCGGCTCTAAAAATCTTGGTCCGACATCTTGCCAGTCATGTTCGGCGATCCAACCGCGCTGAGTGCCGAATACGCTTTGCAATATAATCGCGCGGTGGCCGACGTCGACCAGTTCATCCAAGCTAACGTCCCAGCCAGTGGTCGCGTTGAGCGCGTCGACCATGCTCTGCACGCCGTCGGGCGGCTTTTCATTCAAGGCGAACCAACAACCGCCCATGAGGCCGCACGCTTGCCGAACTTTCTCAGTGATCAGATGCGAGCTGGTCCAACCATCGGGTTGATTGGGATCGAGGGGACCCCATTTCTCGCGATACGTCAGATCGGCGGGCGGTTCGCTGCCGCCGGCGCCTTGTGGCTTCATGCCGCCGCTGGCGACCAGTTCGCGGAGCATCTGACTTAACATCGGACGCCACTCGTGCTGCGCCGGCGTGCCGCCTTTGGTGTGTACCACCCAATTCTTCGCCTCGCCGCCCAATTCTTCCGCCAATTCTTTGGGGCCGTCGGCGAGGATGTTGCCGATCCAAGTTTCGCGCCGGGCGCAGCGCTCCAGCAACGTTTCGACGGCTTCCATGTTGCCCCATTCCAATTTCAAACCGTCGGTTTTGTCCGGGCCGAGCATGCCTTTTTCCCAGGCTTCGAATGCGAGCCCGGCGCCGCAAGCGAAGTGGCTGCACTCGATGCCGAGATCGTTGATCCTTTCAGAAAGATAGAGCACGTCGTTGCCTTTGAAGCCGAGATTGTAAAACGTGTCCATCCACTCGCTGCCGGCGTTGAAGTGGCCCATCTTGCCTTTAAAGCGACCTTCGCCGATCTCGACGTCCCAGGGACACATGCGCGGGCATTGAAAGCAGGGACGCAGGGTGACGCGATTTTGATCGAGGCCTTTGGCTTCGTCAGTGATGATGGTGCTGCGCCAATTCAACTTGGTGATAGCGCCCCAGTCCTCGCCGTGGCCGACGCTGGTCAATCTTTTTTTGACCGTAGTTTTGCGCGATGCAATCGCTTTGGCCCAGCGCACGCCGGCATCGATCAAGCGATGCTTGTCGTGCAAGCGCGGCCGCTTGGTGCCCCAGGCGACGAAGGCTTTGAGTTTCTTCGAGCCCATCACGGCACCCAAGCCATGCGCCGCGGTGTGATTGTAGTCGTTGACCAACATCGCCGCACGAATCAAATTCTCTCCCGCCGGCCCGATGGCGCCGACGCGGGCGTCCTGATGGCCGGACTCTTTACGCAGCGTGTCTTCGGTCTCGCGGATGCCTTTGCCCCAGACTTTGCTGGCGTCGCGCAGCTCGACGTTGTCTTCGCCGATATACAGATATTTAGGCGTTTGCGCCGCGCCGGTGACGATCACGCCATCGTAGCCGGCGGATTTCAGCGAAGTGCCGAAGTAACCGCTGGTGGCGCCGCGACCGAGGGTGTACTTGGTCGCCGGGCTTAAATAGACGAAACACATTTTCGTGCCGCCCGGTGTGAAGCCGGTGCCGGTGATCGGCCCGGTCATGCCGACGATCACGTTTTTGGCATCGTATGGATCGATATTGAGCGGCAGCTCGTTGAGCAGCACATACTCGGCGAAAAGTTGACCGCCCCAGTATTTGCGCAGCAGCGGCTCTTCAGGGAGGATCATATCGGTGAACTTTCCCGTCGTCATGTCGACGCGCAGGATTTTTCCCATATAACCGCCGGGTAGACGGGATTTACGCGCCGTTGGGAAAAAGTTTGAGTAATCCGGATATGCCATTTTTCTGCCTCGATAAACTAAATTCGTTCCAGTGGTTCCAATCGTTCCAGATGTTCCAATTGTTTAGGATACTTTGAAGTTCCGCTGTTGCCGATCCTTAAAACGACTGGAACGGCTGGAACATTGGAACCATTGGAACGGTATTTCTTCGATCTAAGGAAACAGTTCGCTGCGTCCGGTGGAGGCTTGTTTGTCCCAGTGGGCCTCAAGACTACAAAAATAATTCCACGCGCGCTGGGCGCGGCGCTCTAAGGCGATCTCGGCGCCGAAGGTTTTGCACTCTTGCGGGCTAATGGTGCCGACTTCGCCGAGGGTCGCCGCTTGCAGTGTCTTCTTCGCGTCGTCCTCCAAGACCAACGATGAGAAGAGAACTTCGGGGAGATTCTGTCCAACGACGACGATGCCATGGCCACGGAGCAGCGCAGCGCGCTTGTCGCCGATGGTTTTTAATAGCGCCTCGCCGCGTGCCGGATTGGTGATCAATTGTGCCTCGGGATAGAGCGGAACACCGTCGCTAAATATTGCGCCCTGAAGCGTCACCGGTTTGAATTCTCTTTTGGCGATGGAGAACAGCGTCGCGTAAGGTGTGTGCAGGTGGGCCACTGCGAGGGCGTCGCTGCGGGCGCCGTGCAGCGCAGTGTGGATCGGCCACTCCACCGGTGGGCCTTCCGTGCCGCGGCGCTGCTTGCCATCGAGGCCGGCGGCGACCATGTCTTTCGCTTGCAGACTACCTTTGTTGGACCCCATGCCCGGCGTGATGAGAACCGTCTTGGTCTCGGGGTGATACACGCTCACATGGCCGAACACGCCGATCATCCCCTGCATGGCAAAAATGCGCGTACAGGTGGCAAGCTGTTCGCGTAATTCTTGTTCCGTGGTCATTTTGTGGTTCTCCTTTGCAGAGCTTCCAGTTCCTTCTTTACTTCCTCGACGAACTGCAAGTTTAGCAGACGTTCGGGTGGAATGTCGTCCTTTATTTGCATGGGGATTTTGATGTCGTATTCGAGAAAATTTGTGATTCCCTCCGGTGTCGGTAGACCCGGCACTCCCGGGCTCAATGCCCGCAGGTAGTTTCTCGTTGCCTCCACCAGCATAGGTTTCGTTGCGCTGCCAAGCTGGAGCTTTTTCATTGCCAAATCTACCGACTGTTCGGGCCGTTCGCGGACGAACATAAGTCCACGGATGGCCGCCCTGAGCCATCTCTTGATCTGGCTGGCATTGTCGCGAATATTTCTTTCAGTGGTTACGAAACCCTGAAAGGGCATGGGAAAGAGGTCGCCCATAAAGCCCAATGAATGCAGTCCCTCTTTTTGCGCGAACACCAGCCCGCCGGAGTCGACTATGGTTGCTTGCGCCGCCCCCGTTTTAACCGCCATAACTCGAGTGTTCGTATCAGCGCCCATAGCAAGGCGGACAATGTCTCGAGCGGACAACCCGCCGCGTTCGACATACATGGTGATGATGCGGTCCTGTGTGTCCCCGGCACTGCCCACGGCTACTCGCTTACCTTTCAAGTCGATGGGGCGCTTAATGCTCGGATCGGCGACTAAATAAAATGTCACCTTTTCGGTTTGAAAGTAAATGCCTTTGAGCGGCGCGCCTTTGAGCGCAGCGCGCATGCCGCTGCCGCCGGCGCCGCTATAGTCTACGTCGCCACTAAGCAATGCGGCGATCGACAGCGGGCCGGAAATGACCACGGTTTCGTTCTCTAGCCCTTCGTCTTTGAAGAAGCCCCTGGCGTCAGCGATGTAGATGGAGAGGTAATTGAGATTGGCCTGCGGAATCGCCGTGCGGAGTTTTTCAGCGTAAGTGAGGGGCGTCGTGGGAAAAATCATTCCCGTGACGAAAATGACAAAGGCCGAACGAAGAGAGATAGCCATATAATTCATTCAATATCGCCGTCGTCATTCCGGGCGAGCTGGCGAGAGCTAGCTTGACCGGGAATCCAGGGGATACGAGAAGGAAATCTGGCTTCCCGCGTGCGCGGGAATGACGGAAAAAGAATCAGCGAGTCGCTTTGGTTCGCCATTGTGCGGCTGAGGCGGATGTTTAGGAAAAATACCGGTAAATCAGCCGCTTTGGGTGAATGATCGCGAGATACAACGCGCGCATTTTGCCGGCGATGCCGCAGCGCGGCGTGAATAGATCTTTCAACATCAAACCAAGCGGGATCTTGTGCTTGGGGAATTTCTGCTCGCTAATATTACGGATACCGTATTTCCCTTTGCTTTCCTTGAGTACGTAGACGACGCTGCCGCCGCCGGCTTCGTTTTCGCCGTAGGTGTAGCCGCCGACCGCTTCGGCCTGCTTTTTGGCTTGAGCCGAAATTTCTTCGCTGAAACCGAAGTCGAGAGCGTCGACAGGGCAGGCTTGGACGCAGAAGGGGTGTTTGTCCTCGCTGATGCGGTCACTGCACATGGTACACTTGCTCGCTTTGCCGGTGATATCGTTTTTGGTGATCACTTCCCACGGGCAGGCGTGGATGCAGTATTCGCAGCCGATGCAGACATCTTTGTTGATAACCACCGGGCCTTCTTCGTATTTCGTGATCGCTTCTACTGGGCAGACCGCGGCGCAGGCCGCGAAGTTGCAATGCATACAGCTATTTCTCGCCCACAGCGGTGCCATGCCTTCGAGCACCGGCGGTTCCATGGTGATCCAGTTGGTGCTGGAGAGCTCGTAGAGGCTGGTGCGGTCGTGATCGTTCCAATCTTTGCACGCCTGCACGCAGTGGCGGCAGCCGATGCATTTGGTGGCGTCGAATAAAATGCTGCGCGGCTTGCCGTCGAGCAACCGTCCGGTGGGCACGAGGTTGCCGTATTCTAGAGTGAGGGAATCCGTCGGTTTTGTCGCCATGCTGGTCCTTTCGATCTTACTTTCAGCGTGGGTGTATCACTTAACTTTTAGCGCCGTCAACAGAATGCCCCTGTATTCGGGTCGGGGATCGAGGATGGAGAATGGATGATCGAATCGTGTGGATGGCTCTTGTGTTTTGCCATGTGCACCGACTAGCATGCCGTTAGCAGTTTGGTTCAGACGAGAAAGGAGAATTCAGATGGCTTCCGGAACATGGCGCGGTATCGTTGGGGTGATAAAGCCGACCTATGGTTCAGGTTCATTGGTCGAGTTTATCCGGCTATTGCCGGAAGGGGTCGGTTGTATCCCGATGTACGCCGGTATCAAGGAACATTCCGAGCGCGGCTATCTTGGCGCGATGGAAACCTATCATGCGAAGGTCGCGGAGCTGGCGGAGATCGGCGTCGATCTCATGCATCCGGAAGGCGGGCCGCCGTTCATGGTTCGCGGCCACAAGGCCGAGCAGGAAATCGTCAGCGGCTGGGAAAAAAAGTATAAAATTCCGATCTTCACTTCCGGTATGTCGCAGGCCGAAGCGTTGCGCGCGCTGGGCATCAAGAAATTTGTCGGCTGTACTTACTACCGCGATCAGAAGATGAACGATATCTTTACCCGCTACTTTACCGACGCCGGCTTCGAAGTGCTCGGCATGGAAGGCATGGACACTTCGCCGGACGAAGCGGATAAGATTTCCGCGGAGACGATCTACCAGCATTTGAAATCGTCTTTCAATAAACATCCGACCGCTCAGGGAATTTATCTACTCGGTTCTGGAGCTTGGGGTGTGAAGGACATCGTCACGGCGGAAAACGATCTCGGTGTGCCGGTCGTTCACCCGGTCGCAGCAAGAATCTGGTATGTGCAGAAGGTGCTGCGAGTGAAGAATCCGTTGAAAGGGGCGAGTCGGTTGCTGGAAAAATTACCTTAGTGAACCCTACGGTTACAGTTCTAGTCCAGCTGGCTCCACTCGGCGAATTCTTGCAAATCGAGTTTCTCCAGCGTGTCCTTGAACGGCCTCCCCGTTCGCTCGTGCCGGCCGGATAGTTTGTAATAATCCCAGATCATATCCGGCAACCACTTGGCGATGGTGAAACCTTTGTATTTGCCGTCGGGGATCGGTTCCAGAAATCTTGGACCGACGTCTTGCCAGTCGAAGTCGGCGATCCAGCCGCGCTGGGTGGCGAAGAGACTTTGCAAGATCATGCTGCGATGGCCGGCACGCAGCGCTTCATCCATGGAAAAATTCCAGCCGGTGATGGCGTTGAAAGAGTCGACGATCGAATTCAATCCGTCTTTTTTATGGCTCTCCTGGGCGAACCAGCAGCCTCCGAAGATGCCGGTGAATTGGCGGTATTGTTCGGACAGCACGTGGGACCAAACCCAGCCCTCTGGGTTGTCCATTTCGAGCGGACCCCAATGTTCTTTCTCGCGCAGATCCGGCGGCGGATTTTTCGAACCGCCGCCTTGTGGTTTCATGCCGCCACTGGCGACTAGCTCTCGCAGCATTTGACCGAGCAGCGGACGCCACTCGTGCATTGCCGGCGTGCCGCCTTTGGTATGCACCGCCCAGTTCGGCGCGTCGCCGCCGAGCGCTTCGGCGAGCTGCTTCGGACCTTCGGCGAGCAAGTTGCCGAGCCAGCCTTCGCGGTGGGCCGCCATGTTCAATAACTTATCGACGGCTTCGACACTGCCCCATTCGAGTTTTACGCCATTGGTGCGGTCAGGTCCGAGCAGGCCTTTCTCCCAAGCTTCAAATGCTACACCAGCGCCGCAGGAAAAGTGGCTGCACTCAATGCCCAAATTATTTATTTTCTCCGCCAGGTAGAGGACGGCGTTGCCTTTGATGCCGAGGTTGAAAAATGTGTCGAGCCATTCGCCGCCGGCGTTGAAATGAACGACTGTCCCTTTGAATTCTCCCTCGCCAAGTTTGGCATCCCACGGACACATGCGGGCGCACTGAAAGCAGGGACGGAGCACGACCTCGTTTTGCTCGAAGCCTTTGATGTGCGCAGGTTGTATATCGGTGCTGCGCCAGTTCAAATTATTCAGCGCGCCCCAGGCGTCGCCGTGGCCGTATTTGGTTTTCTTTTTCTTGACGTCGTGTTGCTGCAAGACGTTGCGCCAGCGCAGGCCGGCGTCGGCCAGTTTCGCTTTATCGCGATAGCTCGGCCGCAAGCTGCCGCTGACAACGATCGCTTTTAGTTTCTTCGATCCGAGTACAGCGCCGCCGCTATGGGCGGCGAAATGATTGTAGTCGTTGGCTAGCATGGCAGCGCGATTCATGTTTTCGCCGGCGGGGCCGATGCACAAGACTCTGGCATCGCGGTTGCCAACGATCTCACGCAAGCGGTCTTCAGTGTCGCGTGTGCCGAGGCCCCAGATTTTCGCGCCGTCGTGCAGTTCAGGCTTGCCGTCTTTGATGTAAAGATAAACAGGTTTAGGTGACGCACCTTCGACGATAATACCGTCGTAGCCCGCGGCTTTGAGATAGGTGGCCCAGTAGCCACTGGTGGCGCCGCGGCCCAACGTTTTGTTGGTAAGCGGGCTTAGATAGACAGCGGTCATCTTGGTGCCACCGGGAGTGAAGCCGTTGCCAGTCAATGGGCCGGTCATCATGACCACTTTGTTTTCCGGCCCGAAGGGCGTCGCGTTGAGTGGCAGTTCGTGCATTAAAATATATGATGCCAGCGCTTGGCCGCCGATGAATGCTTTTAGGATGGGTTCTTCGGGCAGATTCTCGTCCGTGAGCTTGCCGGTCGTCAGATCGACGCGGAGAATCTTGCCCATGTAGCCTCCGGGGAGGGGAGACGTTCGCTGTGCCGGGAATATACTCATCTGGACATAAACCTTTCTTCGGTTTTCCTTCGTAGGTGCAAGGACCTGGGTGACGCTCACGTTGTTTCGAGTTCCGGGTCTCGGGTTAACTCAAGACTCCGGACGCGAGACTCTAGACTCTTCTATCTTGTGCCGAAGATCGCGCGCATTTCATCCCCGGCTGGACCGTATTCTTTCGCTTGTCGAGGATCGCTGGCTTGAAGTTTCACGTTGCGCAGAGAAAAAACTTGCGGGTCGACGTCGCGGTGGCTGGGTATTCTGCCTTGGTCGCGCAGCATGCGCTGGCCTTCGACGGAAAGAATAAAGCTGATCAACAATTTACCGGCATTAGGATGGGGCGCGCCCTTAGCCAATGCGATGGGATGGACGTAGGTGATCACCGGCTCGTCGAAAACATATTGCACCGGACCGCCTTGGCCTTTGATGCGCGCGGCAATGTGCGCGTAGGTGTTAGTGACCGCATGGAACTCGCCAGCGGCCAGCAGCTGGGCGGTGATATTGTGACCGTCCCGTACCGCCGGTTGTTGGGCGGCCAGCGCTTTTAAATAACTACGCGCCTTGTCCTTCCCCCAGCGCCGCTGCAAACTGACGTACCACTCTGGGTCCTGGAGATTGACGCCGATACGTCCCTTCCAACGCGGCGCCAGCAGATCTTCGTACTTCTTCGGCGCGTCATGGAGTTTCACGAGTTGCGTGTTGTAGGCCATGGAGTTCAAGAGCGAGTGGACATTGACCCAGTGGCCGTCAGGATCTTTGAACCCTTCATCATAGGCCGTGGCTTCCTGGGGTACGAAGCGCTGGGTGAGACCGTAATCTTTCATCAGTTGCACTTGAAACCCCGCGGAGGTCACGACATCGACGGCGAAGCGGCCGGCTTTCGCTTCGGTGCTGGTGCGTTGCAGGACGCGTTCGCTGGTGCCGCGGTAGAAAGACGGCTTGATCGTCGGATATTTTTTCTTGAAGGCGTCGACCAGCGTGACGATCTGCTCGTTGTTGAGCGAGCTGTAGAGCACGACCTCGCCTTCGGCGCGGGCCGCTTCGTCCAGGGTCGCCGCAGTGGTGTTTTGAGCGAATGCTACGAGGAATAGGACGCATACGACAAATAGGACAAATAGCGATCGCAGCATCACGGTGCTCTCGGTCGCTCACACATGGCCGATGAACAGATCATCCATTGGCAGCATGGTTTTCATCAGGCCCTGTTCGATCTGGTAGCGGTTCATCGCGGCAAGGGTGCGCCTCTCGTTTTCGCCCATGACGTAGGCGTAAGGATCTTCGCCGAGCACGTCGCGCTCTTTTTGGTAGCCGCTAATTTCCTCCGCCGGCATGTACTGCGTCGCGACATCGCGCGCTTCCATGAAGGCGCGCGTCAGTTTCGCCGGCAAGTCCGGATGGCGCTCGACGACCTCTTTGCGGATCGACAGCACATGCATGATCGGGTTGATGCCGGTTTTTTTCACGTAGTCGACAATTTCTTGATTGTCTTCGAAGAGCGGTTTCACGCCCGGATAGGCCGCCATCATAGGCGGAGTTTCGCCGCCGCCGAAAAAGCCCGTGTAACCGTTGTCCCCCGGAACTACCGCGCCATGCAGCTCGCCTTCATTTAACATTTTCGACAACACGAGCTTCTCGCCGCCGAAGGGCGGCGGCGGGTCGATGCGCTGCACTTTAACCGGCAGCTCGTGGCCAATGAAAACTTCGCGGCCAGAGACGAACCACTGCATGTCGGTGGTCTTGATGCCGTGGGCGTCGAGCAGGTAGCCGCGCGCCCAGACCACGGCGGTGGCTCCGTAGCGAAAGCAGCCAAATTTTTTGCCTTTGAGCTCCGATGGATGCTTCAGGTGTTTATCGCAGTGATAAATATTGCGTTGGCGCGGACCGCGCTCGAAGAACACCGGAATCGCCAGCAGCTGTTGGCCCTTCTCGATGGCGCGCAGCAAGCTCGCCGCCGAGACCTCGCCGACATCCCACTCGCCGTGGAGATATTTGTAATGACGCTCGCCCGATGAGACGAATTTGGGATCGACTTCGAGATCGTAGCCTTCGATGCCGACTTTGCCGTCGATGATCGCTTGGCAGCGCGGGTGATCGGGTAATCCTAGAGTAATGCGTGGTTTTGTGGACATCTGAAAAATCCTTTCTGCAATTTGGCTGTGACGTGTTTCGTTCAAAACGTTCAAGCCGTTCAAAAAGTTCAAAACGTATTTCGGACGGTTTGAATGGCTTGAACCAACGGCGCTAGCGAGCGCCGGGAAAGATTTCCCGGTAGCGATTACCGATTGCTTGGTATCGTCTTCCTATATCGAAAATATCCGGCATACGCACGTCTTGGCCTTCGAGAAGCTGGCTCTCGGGAGACTTAACTTTGGTGTGCGCCGGCATGCGATTGGTGGTGACAATGATTTTCTGGCCCTCTTCCGAAAGCAAATAGTCGGTGAAGAGCGCGCCGGCGAAGGGGTGGGGCGCGTTGGCGTTGACGAACACCAAGCTCGGCGTCAGGAAAAAGGGCGGCGCCGGGGCGAACCAGAGCGGCGCGCCTTGGCGACTCAGACTCAGCACCGAGTTCAAATTGGTTTCGACAGCCATGTCAAATTCGCCGGCGGCCACCAGTTGGCTCATCAGCCGACGGCCGCGCTGGTGCGCCAGGCTTTGCTCGTTCAGCCGGCGCATGAAGCGCAGCCCGGCTTCTTCGCCCAAGTGCTGCAGGATCGTGCCGAACCAAACGTAGGACTGGCTATCCATTGCCAACTTACCCTTCCAACGCGGCTTCAACAGATCTTCCACGCTGCGCGGCGATTCTTCCTTCTTAACTTGACGGGTGTTGTAGACGCTGACCATGACGTTGTTCATGTAAGCAGTCCACAGGCCGTCTTTGTCTTTGGCACCGTCGCGGTAGAACTCACGCTCCGGAGACCGGTAGCGGCCAAAGATTTTCTTATCGAGTAACGCGAGTACGCCCAGTTGGCCGCTGAGAACCACATCGGTCAAAGATCGGCCGGCGCGGGTTTCCGATTCGACACGGGTAATAATCGCGGCGCCGGAAATATGCACGCTGGTGGCTTTGATGCCGGGATAGCGTTTCATGAAGCCGTCGGTGAGCGGCTTCATCGCCGTGACGTCCATGTTCGCGTAAATAATCGCTTCACCTTCGGTTTTCGCGCCTTCGAGCAACTTTTGCTGGCGCTCTGCGGGCGGCAGTTTTTCCAGTGCCGCCAGTTTCGCTTCAACCGTCTGGGCGCTGGACTCAAATGGGGCAAACAACAACGAAACAAGGATTAACGGCGCCGGTAAATTTCGCATACTCATTTACGCCCCGCTATGCCGAGCTCTTTGTGAATTTCCCTTAGCAAGGAGAAATCGACCAGTTGTGCCAGCGGCGGACTGGCCGGAAGTTTGAGCGGCTGGGTAATTGTTAAATCAATATTCTTGCGCATGGCGTCATCGGTGGCGCCGCCGGGGTTCTGCGCGTCGATCGCCTTGATGCAAACATTGGCAGCGCCTTCGATCACGTCGCGCGGGTGGGAGAAGTCGGTTTGGGCGATTTTGTAGGTTTCATCTTTGCGAGTGAGCATGAGTTGCAGGCTCTTCACCATGACGCGCGTCCAGCGTTTAAGCTTGTCGCGGCGGTTCGCCAGATGCGCGTCGGATGTCGAGTAGCCTGCCCAAGGCCAGGGCCCCATGTCGGCGAGGACGCCGAGTTCGGTGAAGCCTTGTTTCTTCATGATGTACGCCGCATCGGGATTGAACGCGCGGGCGTGGATGATGCCGTTGCGCATGGCGACAATCGAAGTCTCCGCGCCGCCGATGGTCATGAAGGTGACGTCTTTTTTCGGGTCCATGCCGTGGTGCTGCAAAACCATCGACGCGGCGACCTCGGTGGTGGCGCCGGGACCGGTGGTGCCGATCACTTTTCCCTTCAAATCTTGCACGCGCTTGATATTGGGCGCGCCCATCAAGACAAAGAGCGATTTATCGTAGGGAAAAAAATTTGCTTTCAGCGGCGCGCCACGAGCTGCTGCTCGCATGGACGATCCGGCGATGCCGGCGACATCGATTTCGCCGGCTAGGAGCGCGGTGACGACGACGTTGCTGTTAACGACGATCCACTGAATTTCCAAATTCTCCTGGGCGAAAAAGCCGGCTCGCATGCCGACGAACAGCGGCAGATAACCGAAGTCTTTGGTCGAGAGCGCGACGCGGAACAGTTCGGCGCGCGTGTTCGATAATCCGCATGCCGATGCGATGGCGAGGACAGCAACGAAAGCTATTGATTTAAAGCGCTGCGACATCGACTAGAGATAGCCTTTCTCGCGAAAATATCTTTTCGCACCGGGATGGAGCGGAATGTTCAATTGCCCTGCCTCGCCGCCGCGGCAAAATTCGCGAATGGTCATGGGCCGTTTGTCGAAGTGATCGACGGGGATATGTTTGTGGCAGAGGTCGACGGATTTGGCCATGTTGTAAGCGACCTCGTTGGGCAAATCGGCATGGCAGAAAAAGGTCCAGCCGCTGAAATCGACGCAGCGAATGTCTTGTTCCAACTTCGCGTAATGCTTGCGCGTTAACATGGCGCTGGGAAATCCGAGCTTCGCCATATGTTTGGCCGCGTGGTCGTTGATCGGCAAAAAGCGCATGTTGGCTTTCAACGCCGTCGGTCCCCAGCTTTTCACGCCTTCGTCGAAGACGGCGTCGGCTCCGCCCGAAAGAATCGCGTCGCGCCGCTCCGGGCCGCTCGGGTTGGGCGCTTCCATGATCTTGCCGCCCCATTTTTCAATGTCCCGGTAGCTCATGCCGTAGGAGTTGAGCACTTCTTCGATGGCATAGATGGTAGTTGCCAGCTTGCCGCGCCGGCGCGTCGAGATACGCAAGGGATATTTCTTATTCTTTATGTCTTCAAGCGATTGGATGCCGATGTCTTTGCGCACGGCAAAAATCAAGCGGTCCCAGGTCGGGAAGACACCGATGGCGCGCAGCGGAATCTTTTGCTTGTAAAAGCCGCAGCCGCGATACGCCATCGCCGATAGGCCAACCGGATTGCCGAAACCGAAAGAATATTTCTTCTTGCCGACCAGGATCGCCGGGCCGGTGCCGCCGAGCTCGGAGTCGCGCCAGCCCATGGCGATGTCGAGTTGGGATTGGCGCGGCAGCTCGACCCGATTAAAAAACGTAAAGCCGACGAGGTTGGCGATATCGACCCGTTTTGAGGTCGCGGCGATGGAAAGTTTGATTGGTTTGTTCATGGTTCGTACTTCTGTTCAGGGCTGCTGCTTGAACCGGTCGTGATTGAGGATCGAGGATGGAAGTTAGCGTACTTCGATCCTTTATCCTCCATCATCGATCCTCGAATTAGACCGCTTGCCGGACGCGCCGGCCACCGGGCCGCGGGAAATGCAGTTCGAGATAGTTGCCTTCGCTGTCGAACATGTAAATGGTGTTGCCGCTGTCGCGCTCGACGCTGCGATGGAACTTGCCGAGATCTTTAGCTTGCTTGAGCGCGTCGTCATAATCTTCCCAGGCCATGTCGAATGCTTGGTGAAATATTCCGTCTTCGTCCAGGGCGTCGCGATTGATTGGCCGCGGGCGCTCGAACAGCACCACATCGTCGCTGCCGCAGCTATAACGGTCGAGCTTCTGCGCCACGCCGCGTACGGGAAAGGAATCGGGATTATTCGGATTGCCGCCGACGCGGCCGATGTACACCATGCCCAATACCTGCGTGTAAAATTCCTTGGCGCGATCTAAATTATCGACCGGAATACCCATGTGATAGACTTTCTGTAGCTTCATTGAGAGCAGCCTCCTTCTGCGATTGCGGACGCGATTGTTATCCTAAGCGGTAACTCTGTCAAGCGGACTGGACGGCGCGTTTGATTCCGCCCATTGCTTCTGCTTATGATCCGCACGAGATGGCACAGACATTTTTCAAAGTTTTGGCGCCCGAAGAAGCGTTGCGCTTGCTGCTGGCGATCGCTCCGGTTGGCAGTGAAACCGTTCCATCGGTGCGGGCGCGGGGTCGCGTCTTGGCGGCGGATCTTCATTCGGAGGTCGATCTGCCGCATTTTCATCGCGCCGCGATGGATGGTTATGCGGTCAAGGCGAAGGACACCTTCGGCGCGAGTCAAAGCTTGCCAGCTTATCTAAAGCTCGCCGGCGTCGTTGAAATGGGCAAGGAAGCAACCCAGGCGCTGAATAAAGGCGACGCCATGCGCATTTCCACCGGCGGCATGATGCCACCGGAAGCCGATGCGGTGGTCATGGTGGAATACACCGATGAGACCGATGGCGGCTTGGTCGAGATTCACCGAAGCGTGTCACCCTGGCAGAACGTGATCCAAATCGGTGACGACATTAAGCGGGGCGAATTAGTTTTTGCCAAAGGCAGACGGCTGCGCGCGCATGATATGGGTGCGCTCACCGGCGTCGGGATCTCGTCGATTGCGGTTCATAAGCGTCCGCGCATCGCGCTGATCTCCACCGGCGACGAGATCGTCGACGCCGAGATTGACCCGCGGCCAGGCCAGGTGCGCAACATCAACCAACATTCGCTGGCCGGGTTGATTGAAGAAGCCGGCGGCGAGCTGAAAGACTGGGGGGTAATTCGCGATGACCGCGCTCAGTTGACCGCAGCGATCGGCGACGCGCTCGAGTGGGGTGATGCGGTGCTGCTGTCGGGCGGCAGCTCGATGGGCGCAAAGGATATCGCCCTTGAGACTATTCTGTCGTTTACCGATTCGGAATTCGTTTTCCATGGAATTTCCATTGCGCCGGGCAAGCCGACGATCTTCGCCAGAGCTTGCGGTAAGCCGATTCTCGGTTTGCCGGGCTACCCGGTTTCGGCTCTGGTGATCTTCGATCTCTTTGGCGCACCTATGCTACGCCGCTTGGGCGGCGAGAGTCTCGACGCTCTACATCGCTTCACCCGAACCGTGCGCGCAAAATTGAAAACCAACGTCTCCTCGCAGCTTGGCCGCGAAGATTACGTCCGGGTGGTCTTGGAAGCCGATGGTACTGGGTTTGTCGCCACGCCGTTGCCGAGCAAGTCTGGCGCGATCTTTACGCTGGTGAAAGCCGACGGCATGGTGCGCATCGAGATGAATCAGGATGGATTGGAGCAGGGGGAAGAGGTGGAGGTAATTTTATTTTAGTTTCGGGTTCCGCGTTTCGAGTTTCGGGTTTGGCAGGAACGAAACTCGACACCCTAATGTCACAACTTGAAACCGTCGAAAGCCATGGCCCGCAAACGTTATCTTAAGAAAACCCCTCTCACCGAGGCGCGCGATTTGTTTTTGTCGACTGTCGAACCGTCGCGCCTAGCCACTGAAGAGATTCCCATCGACGACGGACTCGATCGCATAACCGCCGAGCCGGTGTTTGCCAAGATTTCCTCGCCGCACTATCACGCCTCGGCGATGGATGGGATTTGCGTACGCGCCGAGGATTCTTTTGGCGCCACGGAATTTGCCGGCAAAAAACTGTGCTTGGCGGACTCCGACTCGCCGGGCGGCGGCCGATTTAAATACATCGACACCGGCAACGCGCTTCCCGCCTGGGCTAACGCCGTGATCATGATCGAGAAGGTGCACCAGATCGATGCTACAACGATCGAGATATTCGAGTCGGTGACGCCGTGGAATCATGTGCGTCTGGTTGGTGAAGACGTGGTTGCGACGGAATTGCTATTGCCGCGCTCGCATCGGTTGCGCCCTTATGATCTCGGTGCGTTGCTCGCGGCCGGTCACACGACCGTGCGCGTGAAGGCGCGGCCGAAGATCGGCATCATTCCCACCGGCGACGAACTGATTCAGCCGGGCGAAGAAGCGACGCCAGGCGCGGTTATCGAATTCAATTCCACCGTGCTGGCAGCGTTCGTCCGTGAGTGGGGTGGCACGCCGGTAAAATATTCACGCGCAAAAGACGATTCGACTTTACTCAAGACTGCGTTGCTGCGCGCCGCCGCAGAGTGCGATTTGGTGACGATCATTGCCGGTTCTTCAGCCGGCGAGCATGATCTGACCGCCGATGTGGTCGCTGATGCAGGCGAGTTACTCGCCCACGGTATCGACGTGATGCCGGGTAAGCCCGCGGTCTTGGGCTCCGCCATGGACAAGCCGGTGCTGGGCGTGCCTGGCTATCCCGTTTCGGCAATTGTTATTGCACGGGAGATTCTCCGTCCCGCGCTGGAGAAATTCTTGAGCATTGCGGCGCCGGCGTACCCTACGGTTCGCGCGATTGTCCCAAAGAAGATCGCTTCTCATTTGGGTTTGGAGGAATTTATTCGCGTGACCTTGGGTCGGGTCGGCGAGAAGCTGGTCGCCGTTCCCCTGGCGCGCGGCGCCGGCGTGATTACCACGATGGTTCACGCCGATGGCTTGATGCGGATTCCCAGTCTGGTCGAAGGCCTCAACGCCGGCGAGGACGCGGAGATTGAGCTATTGCGGCCAATCGCCGATATCGAAAACACGATTCTATGCACCGGCAGCCATGATTTGGCGATTGGCGTGCTCGAAGACCAACTCAAACAGCGGCACCCGGAACTTAAGATCGCCGCGACCAACGTCGGCAGTCTTGGCGGTTTATTCGCCTTGCAGCGCGGCGAGACCCATATCGCGGGAACCCATCTACTTGATCCCGCCACCGGCGTTTACAACATTCCCGACATCCAGCGAACGATTCCCAAAGTGCCTATCGTGTTGGTTCACTTGGCGCAGCGCGAGCAAGGCATTCTAGTCGCGCGCGGCAATCCGAAATCGATTCGTGGCCTCGAAGATCTTGTCAGGATGGGTGTTCGGTTCGTTAACCGCCAATCGGGTTCTGGCACGCGAGTGCTGCTCGATTATCAACTTAGGAAACTCGGCATCAATGGCGCATCGATTGCGGGTTATGAACGCGAAGAGTTCACCCATATGGCCGTCGGTGTGGCGATCGCCAGCGGGCTCGCCGATGCGGGCTTGGCTGTGCGCGCCGCGGCGCATGCTTTAGGACTCGATTTCATACCCGTGGCCGACGAGCAATATGATTTGCTCATGCGCCGCTCGTTCTTTGAATCGGCGCGGGGCGCTGAGCTTCAGCAAGTCATTGTCTCGGCGGAATTCAGGCAAGCTGTCAGCTCACTCGGTGGTTACGAGACTAGCCAGGCAGGGACTGTTCTTTATCGTCAGTAGGTGATGACTGCTAAGGTTATTAAATCGTGGCTTTGCGTTCGCTGACCCAGGACTCCGCGCCAACGAATAATGGACCGTTTATTGGAACAATTGTTCTTGGCGAAATTCTGTCGTCAATCTCGCCGACGCTGCCCGCCTTCGTCGCTTCATGCCCCGCGCCGTCACTGGTTGTCCATTTGTGTACCTACGCCTCTTCGTTCGATCATCGCATTCCTAAATAAATCGAATAGTTGACCCCGCCACTCCGCCTGGCATTCGCATTGCGGAAGGATTCCTGTCGGAGCACCTTACGCAGTGGATAGGAATTTTGACCAAATTCGACTCCTCACTCTGGCTGAGGCGGCGAACTTGCTGCATGTCTCGACGCGGACGCTGCAACGGATGATCCGTAGCCGCGACCTGCCGGCGCTGAAGGTCGGCGGGCAATGGCGGCTGCGGGAAAGCCAGTTGGCCGAGTGGATTGCCCGTCGCGAGCGGCGGCCGGTGTTATCCGAACGTAAACCAGCGGATTGAGCTTTGCCGATGAGGGCAATTGCGGCAACTATCAACTTTGTCTGACAATTCATGGCGCGTTGCGCGTCATCGAGTCGTCGTGCGGAATTTCGAAAAGCAAAAACTCCTGCCCACCGGCTCGTTTCTGCGCGAACTGCGCCGGCGTTTGTTATTCATTATACTACTGGCGGTCTTTCCAATCTTCGGTGTGATCCTCTACCAAGCCAAACTCGCGCGCGATGTCCAAGTGGGCGAAGTTCTCGAAGATGCGTGGGGGTTGGTCGAGAACGTCGCCATCCGCGAGGCCCGCTTCATCGATTCTGCAAAGCAGCTTTTGACTCTCCTAGCCGACTTCTCGGATTTGACTCGCGGTGACTCGTCGGCGTGCCAACGCTTTCTCAAGCCTCTCATCGATCACAACCGGGGCTACGTGGATTTGGGTGTCGCCGACGCCAACGGCGTCGTGCGCTGCCGTATAAGCGACGGCGAGACGACCGGGCTGAACTTGGTCAAAACCGGTCACTTTCGCGGCGCACTCGAGGCGAAAAGTTTCGCCATCGGCGACTTCCAACTTCATGGTCAAGGGGGCCGCAAGAGCGTCAATTTCGCTTACCCGATCATCGACGGGAATGGCGAGGTCGCCTCAATTATCTTCGCAGCTCTCGATGTCGCCTGGATCGGCCAACTGGCGGCGGAATACAAATTGCCGCAAGGCGTGGCGTTATCCATCCTTGACAGCAAAGGGACGATCTTGGCGCGCTTTCCCGAGCCGGAAAAATGGCTCGGCAAACATATTCCCGATGCGGCGCTGTTTGAGATACTGCAATTACGCAGTCAGCAATCGAAGGACTTGGTCGGACTCGATGGCATCGACCGTCTGTACGCCTTCAAGCCGCTTTCGGTGGCCGGCGCCGTCGGGCAAATTTACGTGATGGTGGGCGTTCCTAAAGACGTGGCCTTCGGTCCGGTGCAGCACTCCTTGCGACGTAATTTAACCTTGCTGCTGCTGGTTTCGCTCTTGGCGACCAGCGTCGCCTGGTTGATCGGTAGCAGGTTCGTGATCGACTTCGTCAGGATTCGCGCGGAAACGGGTGAGGTGAGGGAGCAACTCGCCGCGATCGTTCAATCTTCCGAGGACGCGATCATCGGCATGTCGCTCGATGGCACGATCACCACTTGGAACAATGGCGCGGAATGCATGTTTGGTTACACTGCCGAAGAGGTGCAAGGCCAATCGGTTTGCCGGTTAATGCCGCTTGATCGCTACGATGAAATTCCCGAACTCATCGGCATCGTCGCGCTGGGCAAAGGGGTAAATCGCTACGAAAGCGAGCGCATGCGCAAGGACGGCAGCCGCTTCTTTGTATCGGCGTCGCTGTCGCCGATACGCGACTATCTCGGCAATGTGGTCGGCGCGTCGATGATCGCGCGGGATACCACGCTCCTGCGTAAGGGCGCGGAGCAACTGCACGCCCACGCCGCGCGCTTAGAAACCCTCCATGGCGTGGCGGACGATGTCGCCGGCACGCTCTCGATCGAGGAGGTTCTCGATCGCGCGCTGAAACGTTTGGTTTCGGAGGGCGGATTCGACTTTGCCTTGGTTCGTTTTGTCGATGCCATCGACGGAAGAAATTTGTTCGGCGCGAGCAGAGCGCCCGGTTCGGCCACGGACCTCGAAGCGGCCTGGCTATCTCTGGGCGAGGACTTCCGGCAATGCGTTTGGCAATGCCGCAACCCCTGGTATGTGGAAAATATTGCTGCGGCGCCGGAATTTGCTCAGGTTGCCGGCAGTGGCCTCCGCGGTGCTTTGGCGCTTTTGCCACTTGGTCGTGGCGCTCAGTTCAGGGCGGTCCTGGTACTGTTGAGCAGCGAGGTGCGTTGCTTTAGTGCCGAGGACGCGCAGTTTCTCCAAGCCGTGTCGCGCCAAATCACGCTGGCACTGGACAATGCGTGGCTTTACTCCGGCACGTTGCAAGTTAACGAGGAGCTACGTCGGGAAATTCACGAGCGCGAGCGCGCTCAACGGACCCTGGCCGATTTCACCGCCATGGTGGCGCATGATCTGCGCTCACCGTTGTCCAATGTGGTGTCGATCGTCGACTCGGTTCGCGACGGCTTGTTCGGCCCGGTGACGGCACTGCAAGAAAAATGGCTGTGGAAGATTCAAACAAATTGCCACAGCCTGATTCAGCATGTCAGCGATTTTCTCGATCTCTCAAAATTCAACGCCGGCGAGCTTCAACTGGTCAAGGCGCCGGCGGACCTGGCAGTATTGCTGGATGATTGCGTGCAGGAGTTTGCCATCGAAGCCGACAAACGACGCATCGCACTGCGCACCGAAATCGATGACGGCGTGCGATCTTTCCCTCTCGATCAACGCCGAATTAGCCAAGTGTTAAGTAACCTCTTGAGTAATGCCTTGAAATTCACCGATGTCGGCGGCACCATTGAAGTCGGGGCGGGAGTGGTGGTCAATGGCGCCGATGTTATCGTTTGGGTCAAAGACTCAGGCGCCGGCATTGCAGAAGACGAGATCGAAGAAGTTTTCCAGATGTACCGCCAAACCCAGAGCGGGCAAGAATCTTACCATCGTGGCACGGGGCTTGGCCTCGCCATCTGCAAGAAGATCGTCGAGGCCCATGGCGGGCGTCTTTGGGTGGACAGCGAGGTCGGTAAGGGAAGCGCCTTCTATTTCACTCTGCCAATGAATCTCGGCGTGGCGCCATCCCTTACACCGGCATGAGGCCGTGTTTTTTTCTCGGCCGTTCTTCTTTCTTGAAACGCAGAACTTCCAAGGACTGGATCAACCGCTTGCGGGTTTCCGCTGGCCGGATCGCCGCTTGAGCGAATTGTTTCGACAGCGCTTCGAAGGGGCCGTTGAAACGCTCTTGATACTCGGCGATCTTTTCCGCCCGGGTTTTCGCCGGGTCCGCCGACTGCTCGATTTCGCGCTTGTAGAGAACGTTGACCGCCCCGCCACCACCCATCACCGCGAGTTCCACTCCCGGCCAAACCAATAGCTGGTCGGCACCCATCTCTCGGGTGCACAGCGCCTGCTTGGCACCGCCGTAGCCTTTTCTCAGCACGATGGTGATCTTTGGCACGGTCGCCTCGGCGTAGGCATAAAGCATTTTTGCGCCGTGGCGGATAATGCCTTTCTCCTCTTGCTGTTTGCCGGGAAAGAAGCCCGGTACATCCATGAGCGTAACGATCGGAATGTTGAAGGCGTCGCAGAAACGAATGAAGCGCGCCGCTTTGTCCGACGCGTCGACGTCCAAGCTGCCGGCGAGAAACATCGGCTGACTGGCGACGAAGCCGACTGGATGACCGTCGAGTCGGCCGAAGCCGATGACCAAGTTGCGCGCGAACTTCGGTTTTAGCTCTAGGAAGTCGCCGTGGTCGACGATCGCTTTTATCACTTGGACAATGTTGTACGCGCGCTTGGTGTCTTCGGGAACAATTTTTTCCAGCGTGTCGAGCATGCGTGCCGGATCGTCATCGCTGTTCATGTGCGGCGGAAGTTGCTCGAAGTTCAATGGCAAGAAGCCTACCAGTCTGCGGATCGCTGCCAGACATTCGTCGTCGTTCTTGGCGACCAGATCGGTTACGCCGGAGACTTCAGAGTGAATCTTCGCGCCGCCCAATTCTTCCATGGTCACGGTCTCGCCGAGCACTTCTTTGATGACCGCGGGACCGGTAATGAACATCTGGCTAGTATTTTGAACCTGTAGAATGAAATCGGTGAGCGCCGGCGAGTAGGAGCCGACGCCGATGCACGGGCCCATGATCGCCGATATCTGCGGGATGCAACCCGAGGTGATGCTATTCTCGAAAAATATCTTGCCGATGGCCGAGGTTACCGACAGACCTTCTTGAATACGCGCGCCAGCGGAGTCGTTGAGACCGATAACAGGCACGCCGAGTTTACGCGCGGTCTGGATCACATAGGCGATTTTTTCCGCGTGGGCGCTGCCGACGCTGCCGGCGAGGACGGAGCGGTCCTGCGAGTAGACATAGACTGCCCGGCCATCGATCTTGCCGAAGCCGGTGACCACGCCGTCCGATGGCAGTCGTTTCTCCGCCATGCCGAAATCGCTGGACTGGGTCTCCGCCAGCATGAACTCTTCGACGAAGCTGCCAGGGTCCAAAAGTTTGTCGACCCGCTCACGCGCGGTGAGGTTGCCCTGGTCGTGCAGCTTGGCGACGGTTTTTGGATCGCCGGCGATGACCTTTTGTTCCAACCCGGAAAGTTTTTTTTCTAGCTCCTCGCGCGCTTGAGCCATGACATCACCGGTATTATCCGCCGACGATGCCCATGCCTTGGAGCACCGAAAGCATGACGGCGGCGGCGATGACCGAACCGATCTGGCCGCCGGCATTGGCGCTCATGGCATGCATCAGCAGATAACTTTTCTTGTTGTATTTTTGTCCTTCGGCTTGGACGACGCGGGCCGACATGGGAAACGCTGAAATGCCAGCGGCACCGATCAATGGATTAATTTTTCCTCCGGTGAGCGCGCACATGGCTTTGCCGAACATAATGCCGACCGCGGTGTCGAGGCTGATAGCGATGAAACCGAGCAGCAAAACCAGCAGCGTTTGCGCTTTGAGAAATTTATCTGCTTCCATGGTGGCGCCGATGCACAGGCCGAGCAAGAGCGTGACGATATTGGCGATCTCATTTTCCGAAGCGCTTTTTAAGCGCTCCACCACGCCGCTTTCGCGCAGCAGATTGCCGAGCATGACCGTACCGATCAAGGGAGCGCCTTTGGGCGCGAGGATCGACGCGAAGATCGTCACCGCGATGGGAAAGACGATTCTGGTGGTTTTCGAGATCGGGTCCAATTTTGCCGCGCCCATGACGATTTGTCGTTCCTTCTCGGTGGTCAAGGCGCGCATGATCGGCGGTTGAATCAACGGCACCAAGGACATGTAAGAGTAGGCCGCAACTGACACGGCGCCGAGCATGTGGGGGGCAAACTTCGAACTGACATAGATCGCGGTCGGTCCATCGCAGGCACCAATGACCGCGACCGCGACCGCGTCGAGTTTGTCGAAGCCCAGAGCCAAGGCCAGCAGCAGAGTAATAAAGATGCCGAACTGCCCAGCCGCGCCGAGCAGTATGATTTTCGGGTTCTGCAACAGCGGCTGAAAATCGGTCATGGCGCCGATGCCGATGAAGATCAGCAAGGGAAAAATTTCAGTGCGCACGCCAGCGTCGTAAAAGAAGCGGAGAAAGCCTTCTTCGCCCATCATGTTGGCCTCTGGGATATTGACCAGGATGGCGCCGAATCCGATGGGTACCAAGAGTAGCGGTTCGTAGCCTTTCTTTATGCCGAGATAGAGCAGCAGACAAGCGAGCGCGATCATGATCATCTGGCCCATGCCGAGGTTCACTACGCCGAGAAACAGGCCCTGGATGCCGTTAACGAGAGCAGACTCCATTCGATGAAACTAACCTTTCTTCGCCGCCGATGGCTCGGGCTGGTGCGGGAAGATTTTCTTGATTAATAAGATGAGCAGGCTCAGCAGCCAAAGGACCAGCATGGTTCCACCCATGCCGATCAACGCCAGCGTCCAGCCGAACGTCCATGTGTCCATCGGTTCTCCTCGAGTAAAAATGAGCGAACGGGAGAGACGGCTTGCGAGCTTACTCGATGACCGCGAGCTCTTGCTCGGCTTCGACGGCTTGACCGGGAGTAACTTTGATTTCCTTGACCGTCCCCGAGGCGGGGGCGACGATGGGAATCTCCATTTTCATGGCTTCCATGACGATCACCACTTCGTCCTCGTCGACTTGATCTCCAACGTTTTTTTCAATTTTTAGAATTTTACCTACCATGGGGGCTTCAACGGTTGTCGCCAAGACGGTTACTCCTTCGGAGAGAATGTTGCGTAGCCGCCATTTAGAAGAGTTTCCCCTTCAAAGTCAATGCTCTAAACCGTCCGTTGAACGGTTTTTAATCTCTTGCTCGGGTTCTCGACTGCGACGGGGCCGGTGGTGGTAACCTTGCTTTTGCTGGGCGTATAAGATAAAAACCAGTTAATTTTTCGGAGGAGAACTATGTCCAAACCGGCGATGCAATTAGACAAGGTAATGGATAACATCCCCTATTATGACAAATGGCAATTGGGCGAGGGTATCCCGATCGTGAAAACCTTTTTCGTCCAGGATCTCAAGAAGGTTGATCTCAAACCTTGGGCGCGCACCGGCGGCAGCGGCGCTTTCATTAATATGGAGGGCGCCGAAGGCGCCACGGGAGCCTATGTCAGTGAGATTCCCGCCGGCAAGAAGCTCAATCCCATGAAGCATATTTACGAGGATTTGCACTTCGTGCTCAAGGGACGGGGCGCGACGAAGATTTGGAACGATAAGGGCGCCAAGCAAACCTTTGAATGGCACGATGGCAGTCTGTTCGCTTTGCCTCTCAATTGCACTTATCAGCACTTCAACGGCTCGGGCGATGAGCCGGCGCGATTTTTCTCCGTCAACAGTGCGCCGATTGTCTTCAATCTGTTTCACAACGAGGATTTTGTTTTCAACACGCCGCGCGATTTCTCCGATCGCTTCGATGGCGATCCGGAATACTTTAGCGGCAAGGGCAAAGCCTATCCGGGCCGGGTTTGGGATACTAATTTCATCGCCGACGCACGTAGCTTTGCGCTGGAAGATTGGGTCGAGCGCGGTGGCGGGGGCAAGAACGTTATGTTGGAAATGGCCAACGGCTCGATGGCCGCGCATATCTCTGAATTTCCCGTCGGTACTTACAAGAAAGCACACCGCCATGGCCCCGGCTTCAACGTCATCATCATCAAAGGCAAGGGCTTCTCGATGTTTTGGCGCCAGGGCGAGGAGCCTAAGCGTTACGATTGGCAGGACGGCAGCGTTTTTACTCCGCCGGCGATGATGTGGCACCAGCACTTCAACACCGGTGCAACCGGGGCGCGCTATCTGCCGCCGCGTTTGGGCGGTATCAAGTACAGTCTGGGCGAAGGCTTTGGCGATATCACCAAAGTCGACAAGGACGTAAAAGCGGGTGGCAATCAGATCGAGTATTTTGACGAAGAGCCAAACATCCGCAAGATGTTCGAAGAAGAGCTTGCCAAGTCCGGTACGTCAACCAAGATGAACCCGGATTTCTATAAGCGGCCAGTGTAAATCTAGCGCAAATTCTCGAACTTTATAGCCCCGCACGGTGCCATGCCGGGCGGGGCTTTTTCGTAGGTAGCCTACCCGCTGAAAAATATTGAGAGTTTACCAGGGGGTGTGTTAGATTGAGTTGATGTTAGAGGCGCCGCGAAATGTCTTGCCAGTAGCCTTCCTGATAATTTCGCTATTCATTACCAGCGCCAGCGGTGGCGCCGCGGAACGCAAAGCGGCGGTATTTGGTACTCCGATGGCAAACTTACGCGCCGGCGCCGGCATCGAATATGGCCTGAAAATGACGCTTAAAGAAGGCGATCAAGTTGGCGTCGAAAAATTGGACGGGGAATGGTACCTGGTCAGCGCGGCTGATGGACAAAAGTCCTACGTTCATAAAAATCTTTTGAAACTTGCCGCCGACGCAACGCCGCAATCCACGGCGCCACCGCAACCCGCGCCGGCAAAAATAAATTTGCCTGAGGCCAAAGAGCTGGCGAAGGACGCCGCGCCGGCAGTCGTATCGGCTGCCCCGACGCCAGCGCCGACAGCGAAGGAACCACCCAAACCAGCGCCACCATCGGCGCCGGTAGTACCCCGCGTAGAGCAGCCGATAGCCACTGAGGCAAAGTCGCAGTCAATTCTGCAAATGCTCGAAGGACACGAGACCGAAGTAAAACTTGGCTTGATCATCGCGGCGATCGCCTTCGTGCTAGGTTGGCTTTGCGGCGGCGGTTATTACGCCCGGCGCGAACGGAAATCGCGCTACAAACTGCGCTTCTAGAGGCGACCGCCGCTTTGCCGATGACGGCGATCATCGTGCTCATTGTCGTGGCTTACCTTCTCGGTTCCGTGCCGAGCGGTTATGTGTTGGGGAAACTCGCCGGCGTCGACGTGCGCAACGTCGGCAGCGGCAACATCGGCGCGACTAATGTCGCGCGCGCGGTCGGTAAGTGGCAGGGCGCATTCACGTTGATCGCCGATGCCACCAAAGGTTTCCTGCCCGTCGCGATCGCGGCCCAGTTAGACCTGGACCCGTTGGCGATCGCATGCACCGCCGTCGCCGCGTTTCTCGGCCATATCTATCCGTTGTTTCTAAAATTTCAGGGCGGAAAAGGCGTGGCCACCGCGCTAGGAGCGTTACTGGCGATCGCACCGCTCGCGAGCTTGGTGTTGTTAGCGCTTTTTGCGCTGGTGGGTTACTGTAGTCGGATCGTTTCGCTTAGCGCCATGGCCGCGGCGGTCGCGGCGCCGCTGGTACTCTGGCTCTTCTATCAGCCGGCGGCCATCATCGGCTTGGGTTTCTTCCTCGCCGCCATGATTGTCTTACGCCATCACGCCAACATTACGCGCTTGCTCGCCGGCACCGAGCCGCGCTTCGGTGAACACTAATTCTCGATAATGACTTCGACCCGGCGGTTTTGCTGGCGGCCACTTTCGCTGTCGTTGCTTGCCACCGGTGCGCGAGTGCCGAGACCTTGCGATGAAATATTTCGGCCACTCACACCATTACGCTCAAGGGAATCGGCCACGGTGTTGGCGCGTCGTTCGGATAGCCGCTGGTTGTACGCTTCATGGGCGGCGCTTTCGCGACTGGCATGCCCTTCGACGATGATGCGCCGGTCGGGTGCATCACGGCGAATTATACTGGCGATCTGATCGACTTTGTTTCTACCGTCGCGGGTGAGGTCGGCGCTATCGAACTCGAAATTGACGCTGGGCAGGTTCACCATGACGCCACGGCTGGTCTCTTTCGCGTCAATATTCCGCCTCTTCAGCTCGTCAATGAGAGCGCGATTCCTTTCAATGTCGGCGCGCTGCTGGTCGAGCGCTTTTTGCTGCTCTTTCTGTTTATTCTCCTGTCCTTGTAATTGATCGCCAATTAACGCACCCGTGCCCAATCCTAAAACGCCGCCGACAGCCGCGCCGATGCCCGGATGGCCCACGGCAGCGCCGATGGCTCCACCGGCCGCAGCCCCGCCCAAAGCGCCGATCCCAGCTCCCTTTTCGCGCGTGGTAATATCACCACCCGCACAACCGGCGATGACTAGCGAAAGCAGTAAGGATATCGCAGTAATTGGTTTGCTTAATTTCATATAACCTCCTGAACTCGAGGCCTCACGCCGATCCTAAGTGATTGGCTTCATCAGTTAGACGTTAAGTAAGGCGACGAGTTGCGATTGCTAAGAAAAATTTTTTACAAGTGCCGTTAATTTGCCGGTATTGTTGTTAATATTCACCCTGTTTTCTTAACCGTTCCAGCTCGCGCCGCTGACGGTCAATTTCCGCCTGATTGGTGTCGATTTGTCTCTGTTGATCCGCCTGCTTGATTTCTTGCCCTTGAAGTTGGTCCCCGACCAGCGCACCGGCGCCAAGACCTAGGGCGCCACCGATGGCGGCACCAGCTCCAGGAGAACCGACCGCCGCGCCGATAATTCCGCCGACCGCCGCGCCGCCCAGTGCGCCGATTCCAGCGCCTTTTTCACGGGTCGACAAATTTCCGCCAGAGCAGCCAACCAGGGTGCTGAATAGTAAAACGAAGCTTAGCGCATAAACCGCCCTTTTTATGGTACCTCCTCTGCGGATTATAAAATCTTTGCGAGGATATGTAATTTTAACAAATGCCCCATTTTGCAGCAAGGTAAGATTTCAGCTTTCAACCGCGTGGCACGCGGCTCCGCCTTGTAATGAGTCGGTTTGGGAAGGGTAAAAGTGCGCGCGATGGCCACTGTTGACATCATAGACCTTATAAGTCTAATCTCCATTCGTATCGAAAGGAAAAAATTGGACACGGTTAATCCGGAAAATATTCTCGCCGCGCTTAGCAAGGTGCAGGATCCCGAACTGCATCGTGACATCGTCAGTCTAGGAATGGTCAAGAATCTGGGCGTGAGTAACGGTAGAGTCAGTTTCACCGTGGAGCTCACGACGCCGGCTTGCCCGTTGCGCGAAACGATTGAAACCGATTGCAAGAAGGCTTTGGCGGAGGTACCGGGCATCAGCGGTTTGGAAATCAGTTTTGGAGCGCAAGTGCGCGGCAGCAAAGCTGGCGCCGGTCAAACCGATTTATTGCCATCGGTTAAGAATGTCGTGTTGGTAGCGGCGGGCAAGGGCGGTGTCGGCAAGTCGACGGTCGCCGCCAACTTAGCCGTGGCGTTAAAAATACACGGCGCCAAGACCGGCCTGCTCGACGCCGATATTTACGGTCCGTCGGTGCCGATCATCATGGGCGTCAAAGGCGAACCGACGAAAGTCGACGTCGACGGCGGGCAAAAAATCGCACCAACGATGGCCCATGGCATCCCGGTCATGTCGATCGGTTTTTTTCTCGATCCTGACCAGGCGGTGATTTGGCGCGGGCCAATGTTGGGCAAGGCGCTGCATCAATTGATGGCCGACGTGCATTGGGGTGACTTAGACTATCTCGTCGTCGATATGCCGCCAGGCACCGGCGACGTCCAGATCACTTTCTCGCAGCAGTTGAAAGTCAGCGGCGCTTTGTTGGTGGCGACGCCGCAACTTGTCGCCCTCGCCGACGTTGTGCGGGCGAAAAGCATGTTCGACAAAGTGATGATTCCGATCGTCGGCCTGGTCGAGAACATGAGCTACTTCATTTGCGACGGTTGTGGCAAGGAGCATGACATTTTCTCGCGCGGCGGCGCACGACAGGCCGCCGAGCGCTTCCAAATTCCTTTTCTGGGCGAGATTCCAATCACGCCGGCGCTGCGAAAGGGTGGCGACGAGGGTGTGCCGATCTTAGTGCAGGATCCAAATTCGCCGGTGAGCAAAAGTTTTCTCGAAATTGCCGCCAAGCTGGCGGGGCAATTGTCGATCGCTTCTGAGCGCGCCCAAAAAGCACAGGGACTCAAGATCGTGTCGAGTTAGACTATTCAATATCGAGAAACGCAGGAGCGGAATATGGTTACCAAAGAACAAGTCTATGAAGCGCTGCAAGAATGTTACGATCCGGAGATTCCGGTTAACATCGTCGATCTCGGATTGGTTTACGGCGTGGAAGTGACCGACGATAAAGTCGCGGTGACCATGACGCTGACTGCACCGGGATGCGGCATGGGCACGATGATCGCCGCGGATGCCAAGCAGAAGATCATGGCCATCGATGGGGTCGGCGATGCGACCGTCGATCTGGTCTGGGATCCGCCGTGGAATCCGAGCATGATCGCCGAAGAAGCGAAGCAGCGTCTCGGCATCGTTTAGTTCGCCCAGATCGATTCACTTTCAGCTTTGACTTCGACGATGGACGACAAGCCGCGCATTCGCCCGATCGAGGCGTTTCCCGTCCAACAAGACGGCAAAATCCTCATCTATCTAAAAGACCCGCTCAATCTTGCCACGCCGATCGGTATCTCGCACGTCGGTTATTTTTTGCTGGCGCACCTCGACGGCCGTCATGCTTTTGTCGATATCCAAGCAGCCTACAATCAACGGTTCGGCGCTTTGCTGATGAGCGATGATCTCAAAGGCTTCGTCGACATGCTCGATCAGCACTATTATCTAGAAAGTGAACGTTTCCAAAAATACCGAGAAGCGGTGATGTCGGAATTTCGCCGGCTGCCGACGCGCGCGCCGGCCCATGTCGGCGGCGGCTACAGGAGCGAGCCGGTGGCATTAACGGCGCAGCTCGATAGTTATTTTCTCGCGCCGAAAGGTCCTGGGCTTCCTTCCGCCGCGAATGGCGCTGAGGTGCCAAAGGCGCCCAAAGCAATTGTGGCGCCGCACATCGATTTTCATCGCGGCGGGCCAGCCTACGCCTGGGCTTTCAAGCCGCTCGCGGAAAGCGCAGGAGCCGATCTCTACATTATTCTCGGCACGTCCCACTGCGGCGGCCAGACGCCTTATATACTCACGCGGAAGGACTTTGAAACACCGCTGGGTTTAGTCGAAACCGACGGCGAGTTTGTCAGCCGCTTGCAGGCGAAGTGCGCCGAGGACTGTTTCACCGATGAGTATCTTCATCGCGGCGAGCATTCCATCGAATTCCAAGTGCTGTTTTTGAAGTATGTTGCCCAGAAACGCGCGGCATTGACGGGCCAGCCGGAAAAGCCGTTTAAGATCGTGCCGATCTTGGTTTCATCATTTCACGCGATGATGATGAGCCAAACTTTGCCGGAGCAGACAGCGGCTGTTGGAACTTTTTTGCGTACACTACGAGAACTGGCGGACGGCGATTCGCGGCAAATCTGTTTTGTCGCCGGCGTCGATCTCGCCCATGTGGGGCGGCAGTTCGGCGATACCGAACCGGTCACCGATGAGTTTCTCAAGTGGGTCGAAGCGGAAGACCACCAACTCGTCGATCGCCTTGCCGCGCTCGACGCACCGGGTTTTTTCAACGAGATCGCGAAGGATCAGGACAAGCGAAAAATTTGCGGCTTCTCACCGCTCTATTCGCTGATTCATCTGCTCGACGGCGCGCGCGGTAATCATCTTCACTACGGTCAGGCGTTTACTGCGGAAACTGGTTCGGCGGTGACGTTTACAAGCTTGATCTTCGAGTGATCGGAGAATCCAGAGATTTGCGATAGGGATAGAGAGAAGAACCCGAGCGCGACGGATATTTATCGGCTTGCAACGGTGGCCCAATCAGGCCGCCGTTTTTTTTGTAACACCGATTTCAAGTTGGAGAGAGGCGCGGCGGCGATTCCCATCGACCCGAGTGCGTTTCGAAGCGGAGATAACGCAAAAGGTGACGAGGAAAAAACAAGGGCTAACTTCCATCCTTCAGAGCTTGTCGCGCGGCGAAATAGCCACACATACCGTGCACGCCGCCGCCGGGCGGGGTCGACGCCGAGCAGAGGTAAAGCCCAGGCGCGGCGGTTTTGTATAGGCTCATCGTCGGGCGTAAAAACAATTGGTCGAGATTGGCCGCGCCGCCGTTGATATCGCCGCCCACCAGATTGGCATTGTGCTGTTCGAGATCGGCCGGCGTCCTAATGCTGCGCGCGAGCACCCGGTCGCGAAACCCCGGTGCAAACCGCTCGATTTGATTTTCGATCCTCTCCACCATGTTCAGGTTGGCACCATGGGGCACATGACAGTACCCCCACAGCGTGTGTCCGCCGGCCGGTACGCGCGTTTCGTCAAAGAGCGACGGCTGCGCGATCAAAACGAAGGGTCGCTCGCTGGGCTCGCCGCGCGCCGCGGCGCGCTCCGACGCTCCGACTTCCTCGAGCGTGCCGCCGAGATGCACCGTGGCGGCGCGCGCGCAATCGGCGGCCTTCCAGGGCACGGGCGCCGAGAGCGCCCAATCGATTTTGAATGCACCCATGCCGTAGCGATAACGCTGCAAGCGTTTGCGAAATCCATCCGGCAACTGGTTGCCGGCCATTGCCAAGAGCTGGCGCGGCGTCACATCGCATAACACCGCTCGCGCTTTCGGCAACTCGCTAAGTGCAGAAATGCGCCTGCCGGTAACAATTTCCACTCCGAGCGCGCGCGCGTAGGAAACCAGTGCATCGGCCAGTTTTTGCGCGCCGCCGCGAGCGACTGGCCAGCCGACGGCATGGGCGGCAATTCCTAAGACCAGACCAAACGCCGCGGAGCCGAGCGCTTCGAGTGGCAACATGGAGTGGGCCGCCAATCCGGCAAACAAGGCGCGCGCCCGAACGCCGTTGAAATAACTGCGGGCAAAGCTCGCTGCCGGGCGAATGCCATGAAGCCCGAAGCGCGCCAGCAATAGCGGGTGACGGGGTCGCCGCGGCGGACCTAACAGGTCCACATCCAATCCGTCCCAGCGGGAGCAGAAATAATTCATCAGCCGCCGATAGGCGTCGCCATCGGGGCCGAGATTGGCCGCGGTCGCATCGATCGAACGCTCGACGATTACTGCTGTGCCATCGTCGAGAGGATGTGCCAGCGGCGCCGCAGGATGAATCCATTGGAGCCCATGCTGAGCCAGCGGCAGCGTGCGAAAAAACGGCGAGCCAATGGCAAGTGGGTACACCGCCGAGCAAGTATCGTGAACGTAACCGGGCAGCGTCAGCTCGGCTGAGCGCGCGCCGCCGCCGGGAGTCGCTTCCGCCTCATACACCACCACCGACTGGCCCGCCTGCGCTAACGTGATGGCCGCCGCCAAACCGTTGGGCCCCGCGCCAACCACCACTGCATCGTAACGATAAGTTTCGGTCATCGGCTCATATTAGCGCGCGGGCTTGGCGCTGTCCCAATATCGGCGAGAATTATTTTTTCTCCCGTCGGTTCGATTGCCCGCATGTCGCTGCGTCTACGGGCTTGGAGTTCAGTTAGCTTCCGTTAATCCTGAGAATGAGTAAGGGTCTTGCAATGCGACGGCGAATTTTCACTCGGTGGTACAAATGAGGTAGGCCGAAAGAGGATTGTGTGATCGCAAGACCCCAGAGAGGATTTTTATCTCACTTGTTTTCTCCGCCCGCGGTCCCGTTTCGGCTTTGCGAGAATCATAGTACACTTACCGCAAGACGAGGAAAAAGAAGTGAATAGAAAAAAATCGACGTAACTATGCCCGCTCTGTGCCGGAACCAAGAAAACCGTGACGACGAGGTTCACTGCCGATCTGGAGTTTGGTGTTGTCGTCGTCAGGAAAGTACCGGCCACGGTTTGCAGCCAATGCGGAGCAGACTGGATCGATGACCGGGTTGCCAAGCACTTCAAAAAGATCGTCAACGACGGGAGAAAAAAACGGCTGCAAGTAGAAGTAACCTCTATTAGCTGAGTCAGATGGCCTACAACGCAAAAAAGACCGAGCATGCCGGAGCTAAAAAAGGGAGCGGTGCGTTCTATGGGCCTAAGGCGGAGGCGAAGAAGGCGAGCAATCGGCGTCGCCGCGAAGATGACAAACGCGCGGCCATAAACCATGCAAATCACAGGCGTAAGCGTCCGACCATAATCCGTTGATAAGGCGCTGGACGTCTACACCAACGGCTGGCGCAGAGCATGTTCAGCGAGTGTGAGTCTAAATTTGCGCGCTGTGATAAGGAGTAATCGATGAAAATCACCGCACAATTTATGCTCGCCGCCGCATTATCAATTCTGCCGTTTGTTTTTGGCTGTCAAACGATGAGAGCCGGCACTACTGTGGAAATTCCAACTGTGGAAACTCCACAAGACCAGGCGCTGTCGAAGTCCGTGCGAGATAGACTTCTCACGGATAAGAAAGTGGATCTGACCGGCGTCAAGGTGATATCCAACGGCGGCACAGTCTACCTGAGCGGAATTGTGAAGTCTTTGGATGCGCGCCAACAAGCAATCAAGATCGCCTGGGAAGTGCGCGGCGTGCAGAGCGTTGTCAACAGTCTTGAAGTTCAAAATTGATCGCCGATGCTTTAGCGATCGGGCGAGCGATTAGTGCTAGGAATCCGTAATGACTTACTAATAGAGGACTTTGACTGCGTGGACCGAGACAAACACTAACGCTTCCGTGCCCGACTAGCTTAATTCGCCTAAGTTCGACTCGTACAGAGAATAAGCCGTGCTCGAGGAAAGATGGGAATATCAACTAGGGGACGTGCGGGTATTACTGCAGTCCGCAAATCGAGAGCGTTGGGAAGTTTAATATGGAAGTTTTAAAGGGAACGGCAGGAGGAAGTAAGAGAGAGATTGATTCAATCGAGTGCGGCTCGAACCAGCGATAAGTCAATGCAAATGCCTGCCACGAAACTCTTCCTCGTGAGTGTGACTTTAGCGTAATTTAGAATTAGTAGATTTAGGCAAGGTACACACCGACGAAGCGCCTCAAACTATGGCAAACTTACAAACCATGCCGCCGATTGTTCTGCCAGCCGCGCGACTTGTTGACATCGGCCAGCATTGGAAAGCAGACAACGTTGAGTTGCCCAAGACGCAGGGCGAACTCGTTGGGAAGCTATGCGATGATAGTGTTGGCAACGCGCTCGCGCAGATGCTCGGAGGGATTCCAATCAAGAAGCCGAAGATGAATTCGTTGCTCCCGCCGGAACCTGATTGCGTCGAAGTGGGACCGGCCCGCGTCATTGGAGGAATCCGCCCGCAGAACTTTGACGTGGCTTATCGCCCGGAAGGCATACGTTTCGCCTACGACAGCAAAACACTCAACGGGCGGGAAAGTGTGGGGTAGAATTCTCAGAATATGGTGAACGACCTTGATGCCGAGGCGACGACGGTTCATGCGCGGTTCGCTTCTGCAATTGTAGCTTTCATCTGCCAGAACCGACTGAGGAATTGAACGACATTTTCGACTCAATTGACGAGATGGTTCGGGCGCGCGACATGTTTGCGGCCGTCGCCGCGATGGACGAGATCGTTCTTCCAAATAAGATGACAAAGGGAGAGCGGAGTTCCTTGTGTGGAACATTGGACAAATTGATTCAGCGGCGTAAAACGAAAGCCAACTGAATGTGAGCTTCGTCCGGGGTAAAGGAGCGTGGGAACAGTGCCTGGCCTGCGTATTGACTGATTACTCCTGCACTTGCGAGTAGGGTCACAGCCATATTTTCCTTGCTAGACAATCTTTGCAGAGGAATGCAATCCCCTTGATCGGATAGCGCCACTAAGTAAATGATTCGCGCGGCGAGTTTCCGCCCGTAACGAACACGCCTTCGAATCTGCATCTCCTCAATGCATATTCATCCCGCCGTCGACGCCGATGGCTTGGCCGGTCATGAAATCGCTGTCATCGGAAGCGAGGAAGATGACCGTGCCCACCAAGTCCGAGGGATATTGGTCGCGCTGGAGGGCGCGGCGCTTTCTGCGGTCGGCGAGTTGTTCGGGGCTGGTGACGCCTTCTTGGTTTGGGCTGGAGATGGTCAGGCCGGGCATGATGGAGTTCACGCAGATATTGTCGCCGCCGACTTCGCGCGCGAGGGCTCGGGTGAAACCGAGCACACCGGCTTTGGATGAGACATAATGCAAGAAAAACGGCGTGCCGGTCTGGGTCGTACCTGATGAGATGTTGATGATCTTGCCTTTTTTCTGTTGCTTCATGCTGGGGTAGACTGCCTTCACACACAAGAACAGTCCTTTGACGTTGACCGCCATGACACGATCCCATTCGTCGGTGTCGATTTCCATGAAAGCTTTCTTTTTGAGCGCCGAGTAGAGACCGGCGTTATTAACCAGGATGTCGATGCGGCCGTATTCTTTCAACGCCGCCGCGGCCATCGCCTGGGTTTTTTCCGGTGAGGTCACGTCGACGACTACGGCAATGGCTTCGCCGCCCGCCGCTTTGATGTCCGCGGCGACTTTCTGCGCCTCCGCTTCTTGAATATCGGCGACCACGACTTTAGCGCCTTCTTTCGCTAATCCGTGCGCGTAGGCTTTGCCGATGCCCACGCCGCCGCCGGTGACAATCGCTACTCTGTCTTTCAGTCGCATGGTGTAACTCCGTTACAATGTTCAGTGAAGAATATCTCGCGCAAAGTGCGCAAAGAACGCCAAGTTCGGAAAATGTTAGAATTCTTTTCTTTGCGTCCTTGGCAATCTTCGCGCGAGATGAATTCTCAAATTAGATCTTCAGTCTGTAAAAATTGACCGGGTTGTCGTGCAGAATCGCTTTCTTGTTTTCGTCGCTGATATCGTCGCGTTCGAGAAACTCCGGAATGTCGCGCTTGAACATGTCGGGCAACCGTTCGTGCGGGTAATCCGACGGCCACATCAAACAATTTGGGTTGAATTGCTTGAGCACATGCGTCAGCGCCTTCTCTTCGACTTCGCAGGTGGCCCAGATCTGGCCGTTGCGGATGAGCTTGCTGGGTTTTTGTTTCAACAACGGCGCCTGGACGCGATACGGCTTTTCCATTTCCTCATCCATGCGGTCCATCATGTAGGGCAGCCAGCCGCAGCCGGCTTCAAGGTAGGCAACCCGCAGTTTCGGAAAGCGCACAAACACGCCTTCGAAAACCATGTGGGTGAATTGGATCAAGATCGCGAATGGATGCTCGAGGGTGTGGACGTGGAGAAATTTATTGAAAAAGTCGAAGCCCATGCCACGGCTCGGCGCGCCGTGGATGGTCAGCGGCATGTCCAATCGCTCGGCCGCTTCGTAAATCGGATCGAAGTCGGTGTGGCCGTAACCTTTGTGTAGCCAAGTCACAGCGGGCAACAGACCGGCGACGTGTCCCAACGCTTTCGCCCGCTCCAACTCTTTCGCCGCTTCGTGCGGTTCGTGTACCGGCAAAAGGGCCACGCCCTGAAGACGCGGACTGTGTTTGATGAATCGATCAGCGAGCCAGGAGTTATAGGCACGCGCGAGCACGCAAGCCCATTCGGGATTTTGCACGAGGCCCAAGCCTAAGCCGCCGGTTGGATAGAGCACGGTCGTATGAACGCCGAGCTCGTCGAGAAATTGCAGCCAGCGCGGCGCGGGGGTTTCCGGATCTTTGCCGGGAACGCCGGTGCCGCGGTTCCACCCGTCGAGTGAAGGAAAGTAGCCGTAGGTTTCGAAGCGCGGCGCGCTAGTGTAACGCCCGCCTAGATAATCGTGCAGCTCGCGATCCTTTTCCAAGACATGGCCGTCGGCGTCGATGATCGGGTAGGTGGGGTTCATATAATTCTCCGTTCCAATCGTTCCAGTCGTTCAAACCGTTCAAATCGTTTCGGGCCGAATGAGCCGCCCTGTCGTGATTACATCACAAAAACGAGATGCCGCCATCTACGTTTACCGTCTGCCCGGTCATGAAATCGCTTAGCGGCGAGGCGAGAAACAGCATGGCGCCGACGACGTCTTGTGGCACTTGGATTCGTTTCAACGATCTCAAGCCCACCGATGATGCACGGAACTTGATCATCTGTTCCGTCGGGTTTTCCTCCGACAGTGTGTTGCCCGGTGCCAGGCAATTGACGTTGATGTTGTCGCCGCCGACTTCGCGCGCCAAGGTGCGGGTGAAGCCGATCGTCGCGGCTTTCGAAGTGACGTAGTGGATTCTTCCCGGCGCGCCGGCGAATACGGTGCCCGACGCGATGTTTATGATTTTACCGGACTTCTGTATTCGCATCGTCGGCAGTACAGCGCGGCAGCAAAAGAACAGGCCGCGGAGATTGACCGCCATTAAACGGTCCCACTCGTCGGGATCGATGGTTTCGATCCGGCCACGGTTCATCGGCACGACGGAGAAGACCGCGGCGTTGTTGATGAGTATATCAACGCGGCCGAAGCGATCGAGCGTTTGCGCCGCCATTTTCTTGGTAGCATCTTCGTTCGACACATCGACTTGAATGGGCAGCGCCTGCGCGCCGATATCGCGGGCCGCTGTTTCCGCCCCTGGCTTGTCGATGTCGGCGATGACGACGTGGGCGCCGGCGTTGGCGAAGCCCTGGCAATAAGCTTTGCCGATGCCATGGGCGCCGCCGGTAACGATCACGACTTTGTCTTTGAGTCCGGCAATCATCTACGTCGCGAAGGAGTATTGGAGTAATGGGAAAAGTAGCGGAAATCTTCGAACCCACCATTCCATCACTCCATTCCCCCTCAACCGATTGCTGGATTAATCAACGCCTTAGTCGGGAAAGTGCCTGGAACTTCGCCGCCGATGGAGCGGATGCAATGTTCGATCTCTTTCAGCGGAAATACATGGCTGACCATCTGTTCTACCGGGAATTTGGTCTCTTCAATGATGCGCAGCGCCGCTTCGGTGGCGTCATTATCGGCGGTGAAACAGCCTTGCAGTTTGATTTCATTCCACACCAGTTTATCCATCAGCATCGGCGTCACCGTGGTGTCGCCGGTCAAGCCGCCGAGGACCATGGTTGATTGGCGGTGCAAGCAGTCGACCGATTTCAGAATCGCATTGGGATTGCCGGACACGTCGACGACGACGTCGCACAGCTCGCCGTTGGTTTCCTTGCGGATCACTTCAACGACATCTTCCTCCTCGACATTGATCGTTCGCGTTGCGCCGAATTTTTTCGCCAATTCTAGTCTCGGCTTGTCGCGGCCGATGCCGGTGATGAAAATTTTCGCCGCGCCGGCATGCTTCGATGCAAAGGTGCAGGAGAGGCCCTGTTGGCCGGGGCCTTGGATTAATACATAGTCTCCCATTTTGACGCCGCCGCGGCGGATCGCCCATTGGAAGCCGTTCGCCATCACTGAGCCGATTAACGCCGCCGCTTCCGCGGACAGCGACTCACTGACCTTGGTGCAAAGCACATCCGGTGCTAGGTAGAGATAGTCGGCGAAGCCGCCGAACAGATGGGGCGGCTTGTCGCATTTCGTGCGGCCGCCGTAGTTGGTGCGCTGCCGGCAAAAGCGTTGATTGTTACGCCGGCAGTCGGCGCAGCGGCCGCAGCCGAGAGCGCCTTTGAGAATGACGCGGTCGCCTTCCTTGACGTGGTGAATCGCCGCGGCGTTTTTGCCGAGCTTTACCACCCGGCCAAGGATTTCATGGCCGAGTATGATCGGATAGTCGACTTTGAGCTTGCCGTGCAAATACTTCACGTCGGTGCCGCACACGCCGCCCATTTCGATCTTGATCAACCCGCCGTCGGCGGGAATGTCGGGCATCGGATATTCGCGCAGTTCCAATTTGTCCGGACCCAGTAATGTCGCTCCTCGTACGCTCGCCATGGTTTGTCCTCCTTATAATTCGTTCAATTCAGTCTGATCGAGATCCCGCGCTGGCGCTCAGGATGACGCGACCACCGATTTTTATCAGAGGTCATTTTACTCGGTATTCCTGCGAAACTTTGTCGATGAAACCGCTGCTCTCGATCTCCTTAACGAGGGACATATCGGTATAACGCTCAGGATTTTCTTTGAGCACCTTGGGATCTTTCTTGCCCACTTCTTGAATTGGCAGTTCGAAATACTCTCTCGACGGATAGGGCTTCAGTGGAAAATCGTATTCGCGGAAGTTCTCTTCGAGTATTTCGCGATCTTGCACTTTCATGTATTTGGACAGCACTTTCATGGCGAATTCTTTATTGGACTTATAAAAGGCGACGCCTTCAATCATCGCCTTGGTGAAATTGACCAGCTCCGCCCGAGTCTTCGTCAGGTAGGGACGGCGCGACACGAAAAACAGGCTGGAGTAGGGAATGTTCAGTTTTGAAGCATCGAGCAGCAACGTCATGCCTAGTTTGCGCGCTTGCAACGTCATTGGCGGCGTGAGCATGGCGGCGTCGGCGTTATTGGTCTCGACGGCGGCGATGCGGTTCGATTGATTGCCGAATTGGAGCAAGGCGACGTCGGTGTCGGGCCGCAGTCCCTCGCGCTGGAGCAGGAAACGGGCGGCGAAATCGGCGTTGCTGCCAAAGCGGCTGATGGCGATTCGCTTTACTTCCTTGATGCTCTTGATGCCCTTCTTTCCATACACCCGATTGTCCATGGTATTGCCCAGGCGGCCGAACATGACCAACTCCAATCCCGGGTTTGTAATCACCACCTGCGGAGAGAACATGCCGACTTGAGCGTCGCCCGATATCAACGCCGCAGCGGCTAAGCTTGCGCCTTGGATAAAAATCAACTCAACGTTGTTGCCGTATTTCTCAAACAGCTTGGCTTCCTTGGTCACCCACAGCGGCGCGAATTGGCCGACCTCACTGGTCCAGACGACATTGATGTTGGCGGTGAACGCGGGCGCGCGCTCGGTCATGGCGGCGGCGATGACAATCAGGCACAGAAGCTGGCCAATTTTTTTCATTTAATTCTCCTTGCGATTACGTTGACGTGAAACACGGTCGTATGATGACCTTGTCTTTCGCTTACCCCTATACTTCCGAAACGACTCTGGATCAAGTTCACGGAGGCTAAAATGATTCGTTTCGTAATCGCGTTGCTGCTGATTCTATCAACGTTCAACTCGGCATCGGCGCAAACTCCGGTGCGGGCGATGACCGGCTACGGCGCTACTTCCGGTCCCCACGCCGTGCTTTGGACGGCGCGTGAGGCGGGACTGTTCGACAAGAACGGCATCAAAGCCGAAGTTGCTCACATCCGCAGCGGCTCAACGATGGCTCAAACCTTAGTTTCTGGAGAAATTCAAATGTCGCAGATGGGCGGGCCGGCGTTGCTCGCCGCCGGCGTCGCTGGAATGGATGTGACGTTTGTTGCCGTGGCATTGAACACGACGCCGATCGTGATCATGGGCACGGTATCGCGCATGGAAGAACTCAAAGGCAAAGGGGGCGGCGTGACGCGCTACGGGTCGAATACCGATATTTCAGCTCGCTTTGCGATCCGCAAGGCCGGACTTCAGCCGGATAAAGACGTGGCGCTGATCCAGCTTGAAGACTATGCCGGTATCATGGGTGGCATCGCGTCAGGGCGCATTGCCGCCGGCGCGCTCGCAGACCCGTTCACCGATGCCGCGAAGAGATTGGGTGACAAAGAAATCGCCGATCTTGCCGCGATAGGACTGGAATTTCCCTTCGTAGGCATCGCCGCCAAGAAGTCCTACATCAAGGACAACATGGTTACCGTGCAGCGCTTCGTGCGCGCCTACAGGGAGGCGATCGCGATATACAAGAACAACCGCGAGTTGGCGATGAATGTCACCAGCAAATACACCGGCATCAAAGATCCGGCCATTCTCGCTTCGACTGTGGATTTCTACAGGCCGAAGCTACAGCTCGTGCCTTATCCCACGGTGGGCGGCGTACGCTTCGTTCTCGACCAAGTCGCCATACGCGAGCCAAAGGCGAAAAACTTCGCCCCGGAGACATTCATGGACACGCGCTTCGTCAAGCAACTGGAGGACAGCGGGTTTACTAAAGGACTTTACCCAAAGGGATGATGTCGGCGCGGCGCGAGAAATTTCCAGGTTCCAGAGTTGTAAATTAGCCTTGCATTAACGCCAAGCCGAGCAGCACCGCGACCGGTCCCAGACCGGCGTTGATCTTTAGTAGTAGGAACCACCGTCGCCAAATTGCCAGCAGTGGCTCCGGCCATTCGCTAGTATTCGGCCGCAGCTCGGCGGTGAGCGCGGCGATGCGCGGGCCGTATTTGAAAACTTGCAGGCCGTGGTGCATGGCCATGGCGCCAAACAGAAAGAGTTTGGTACTGAGCAGGACGGTGTAGGATTCACCCGCTAACGGCGCGGCCGCTTGAATGCGCAGGACCAAATTGACTATCCCCGTCAACAGCAAGAGCGCGATGGCGGTCCAAGAAATTAGTTCCAGACCGATTCTGCTCTGATTCATGGTCTTGATGGCGATCGCCGGTTCGAGTTCGTGCACCGCGGGTCCGCTGACGACCAGGAAAAATACGATGCCGCCGAGCCAGAGCGCGATCGCGATCAAGTGGAACAGCAAAGTGAGCGAATACCATGCGGTCATGAACGAAGTGCCGTCACGATTTCTTTGAGCTGCTGACGATCTTGGCATAAATCCGCGCCAATTCAACGCATACATTGCTTGAAAAGGGCTAGAGCCTATGTTAGCAAGATCTCAGTTTTTAACGCCAATCGCAAAAAATCATTTAAGGATGGATGACTAGATGCTGCAGTGGCTGCCGGAAGATGTGTCTACCTATGGGCACGAGATCGATTCGCTATTCTACCTCATTTATTACATCACCGCGGTGGCGTTTATTCTGGTTACCGTATTGATGATCGTTTTCCTGATCAAGTATCGCGAGCAACCGGGACGGCGCGCGCTTTATAGCCACGGCAATACGACGTTAGAAATTATCTGGACCGTGATTCCGGCGGCGATCTTGATCGTGTTGTCGTTCATGAGTGTGAACACTTGGGCGAAGATCAAGCGCAATCCACCGGCCACGGATTTTGAAATCAAAATAACCGCCAAACAGTTTAATTGGGATGTAAACTATCCCGGACCCGACGGCAAGTTTGGCACGGAAGACGATATTAAGTTCGATAACGACCTGCACGTACCGGTGAATAAAATCGTCCGGCTTCATCTTGGGGCGAGCGATGTCATTCATAGTTTCTTCATTCCCAACCTGCGCTTCAAGCAGGACCTGGTGCCAGGTCGCACTATCGTCGGCTGGTTCGAAGCAACCAAGCCCGGCAAGTACGAACTACCCTGCGCCGAACTGTGCGGATTCGGCCATTCGGGTATGAAGGGTTGGCTGCACGTTCACACCGTCGAAGATTATAAGAAGTGGGCGGATGAACATCTGGCGCCCAAACCGCAGTAATTTTCATTTCATAGCGATTTCGTTCCAACGCGATTACGGAGGATTCTGAGGATGAGCGATACTGCAGCGGCCCACGCGGCGCATGGCCACCACGCCACGCCAAGTTTCATTAGCCACTATATTTTTTCTACCGATCACAAAATGATAGGCCGCCAGTTCCTATTCATGGGGTTGCTCATGCTGATGGTCGGCGGCATGCTCGCCATGCTGATAAGATGGCAGTTGGCCTGGCCGGAAGCCCCGGTGCCGGGGCTCAACTTCATCCCGGAGCCCTACATTTACCCCGGACCTGACGGCGGCGGTATTATTCCGCCGCAGACCTACAATGCGCTCTTCACCATGCATGCGACGATCATGATTTTTTTCGTCGTCATGCCGATTATGGTAGGAACCTTCGGCAATTTTCTCATTCCACTGATGATCGGCGCCGGCGATATGGCGTTTCCGAAACTCAACATGCTGTCGTTCTGGGTCGGCGTTGTGGCGGGTGTCGTGATGCTCGCCAGCTTCTGGGTTCCCGGGGGCCCCGCGGCGGGGGGCTGGACGGGTTATGCGACCCTCTCGGCCAGGGCGCAATACACCGGGGTCGAATGGGGCCAGCATTTATGGATCATCAGCTTGCTAATATCCGGCGTTTCGTCGCTGATGGGGGCGATCAATTACATCACTACCATCATTAACATGCGCGCCCCCGGCATGACCTACTTCCGCATGCCGCTGACGATTTGGTCGTTGTTCATCACCGCGATTCTTTTGCTCTTGGCCCTGCCGGTATTGACCGCGGCGTTGGCGATGCTGCTCTTCGACCGCATGGCCGGCACTAGTTTCTTTCTGCCCGAAGGCGGCGGCGAGCCGCTCTTGTGGCAGCATATGTTTTGGTTCTTCGGCCATCCCGAAGTTTACATTCTGGTGCTGCCGGCGATGGGTATCACTTCCGATTTGCTCTCGACGTTCTCGCGCAAGCCGGTCTTCGGCTATCACGCCATGGCGTTCTCGATGATCGCCATCGCCTTTCTTTCCTGGATCGTCTGGGGTCATCACATGTTCGTCAGTGGCATGAATCCTCTGCTTGGCACGGCGTTCATGATGACGACGATGGTCATCGCCGTTCCTTCCGCGATCAAGACGTTCAATTGGCTGGGCACGCTCTGGGGCGGCTCGATTCGCCTCACCGTGCCGATGCTTTTCGCTTTGGGGTTCGTGTCAAATTTTCTGATCGGCGGCTTGAGCGGTATTTTCATGGCGTCGACGCCGGTCGATATCTTCATCCATGATACTTACTACATCGTCGCCCACTTTCACTACGTCGTCGCCGGCATCATCTTCGCGCTGTTTGCCGCGGTCTATTATTGGTTCCCCAAAATGTTTTACCGCCGGATGAACGATACGTTGGGAAAGATTCATTTCGTGTTCACTTATATTTTTTTCAATGGCGCGTTCTTCCCGATGCATTTCTTGGGCGTTGGCGGCCACATGCGGCGCATTTACAACCCGACCCAGTATGAATTCTTAAAGCCGATGCAGGACTGGAACGTGTTCATCACCTGGAGCGCGCTGATTCTCGGCGCGTCGCAAATTTTCTTTTTATATAATTTCATTTACAGCCTGTTTGCCGGCAAGAAGGCGGAGCAGAACCCTTGGCAGGCGAACACGCTCGAATGGTCGGCGCCCACACCGGCTCCCCATGGCAATTTCTTGGCAACGCCGACCGTCTATCGCGGACCCTACGAATATAGTTCGCCTGAGGTGAAAGAAGACTGGCTGCCGCAGGATAAAAACCTCGGCGGCAGTGCCAGCGCCGTGGCGCGCGGACACTAGCACCGGAAATCAGAGATCGGAAATCGAGATCGGAAGTCAGAGATCGGAATGATGAAGACGGGCGGCGAAAAGGTCAGTTTAACCCTTATCCCTCATCCTTCAGCTTATTCACCGTGGCCCCATCGGCTAGCGGTCATTCTCGCGTGCGCGACTTTTCCGCTGCTGTTCATTGGTGGTCTGGTCACGAGTCTGGGTGCCGGACTCGCCGTGCCGGACTGGCCGACCACGTTCGGCTACAACATGTTCCTTTACCCTTGGGCAAAAATGGTCGGGGGAGTTTTCTATGAGCATAGCCATCGACTGGTGGCTTCGTCCGTCGGCCTTTTGACGATCGCGTTGGCGCTGACTTTTTGGTTTCACGAGCAGCGCCAGTGGCTGCGTTGGCTCGGTGTAGCCGCGTTATTTTTAGTCATCGTGCAAGGCGTGCTCGGCGGCCTGCGGGTGGTTTTGCTGCACCATACGCTGGCGATTATCCACGCCTGTTTTGCCCAGGCTTTCTTCGCGCTGACGGTGAGCTTGGCGCTGTTTACATCAACCGAGTGGCGCGAGCCCGTTGACGCCGCGATCGCCGATGGCGGAAAGCTGCGCCGGCTGGCGACGATCACCACGGCGCTGATCTATTTGCAGATCGTTTTCGGCGCGCTGCTGCGTCACACGGGTGAAAGGCTCGATGCGCATTTGCTGATGGCCGCTTTGGTCGTGGTTCATGTGGTGTTGCTCATGTTGCGAATCATCCGCGCGCACGGTGATCGCGCTCAGTTAGTTAGACCAGGCTATTTTTTGGGAACGCTCTTGTTGCTGCAACTCGCGATCGGGGGGCTATCCTATTTTGGCAAATTTACGACGATGCTGCGCTGGCCGATGGAAGCCGTAGTGTTGCTGACGACGACGCATCTCATCGTCGGCGCGCTGATGTTGGGGGCAAGTTTATTGATTACCTTAAACAGCTATCGGCTTTCCGTTTCGGCGCATCCGGGTGAGCCGGCGAAAGTGCTGACGGAGCAGTACTCGGTATGAGTTCCAACGTCGACACCGCAGCCGTCAACAGCGCGGCGATTGTGCGCCGGGCGGCGGATTATTTCGAACTCGCCAAGCCGCGCGTGGTCTTGATGGTATTGATCACCGCGTTCGTCGGTTTTTACCTAGGCTCGGCGGATGTGCCGAATTATCTCCGCTTGCTGCAAATGCTCTTCGGCACGGCACTCACCGCCGGCGGCACCTTGGCTCTCAACCAATATCTCGAACGGGACACCGACGCGCTGATGGAGCGCACCCGGCGCCGGCCGTTGCCGGACGGGCGCGTGCAACCGCGCGAAGCGCTTTGGTTCGGCATAGCGATTGTGCTGGCTGGACTTGGCTATCTCGCGCTCGCAGTCAATTTTCTAAGCGCGTTGGTGACCGCGTTCATCACGCTCAGCTATTTGGTGCTTTACACGCCGATGAAGCCGCGCAGCTCGCTCTGCATGCTTGTTGGCGCGGTGCCGGGCGCATTGCCGCCGGTGATCGGTTGGGTGGCGGCGCGCGGCAGTTTGGACATTACTGCATGGGTGCTCTTCGCAATCATGTTTCTCTGGCAAGTGCCGCATACGCTGGCGATCGCGCGGCTCTATTGCGCCGACTATGCCAAAGCGGGGATTCAATTTCTGCCGGTCATCGAGCCGGATGGCGAGAGCACCAATCGCCAAATCGTCAGCCACTCGGCGGCGCTGCTCGCCGTCAGTTTATTGCCGACACTGCTCGGCGCGGCAGGCGCGGTTTACTTTGTCGTGGCATTTTCGCTCGGTGTCACGTTTTTGGTATTTGGCATTCGCTTAGTCATGGAGTCGACGCTCAAGCGGGCGCGGCAGTTGCTGTTCGCGTCGCTGATTTACTTGCCGGTGCTGCTGCTCATTATGGCTCTGGATCGGATACCGTTATGAATCGAATCATGACCGAACCCAATTTCCCATCGAGGGCAAAAGTAACTCGCTTCGGTCTTTTATTGGCAGGGGCGGTGATCGCTTATATCGTCGCGGTGATTGTCTTTATAATTGTTAATTGATGATAAGGGGTTTCGATCGCGTGTTATGGTAAAAAGCTCCACAGCGCGAAAGTTAAATGAGATCGAATCGCCGCCGCGGCTCAAGCGCGCGGCATTCGGCGATGGGCCGCCGCCGGTGCGGCCCAATCTGCCGATCCTCAACAATGCCCGGCTAGCGGTGATCATGTTGCTCGCCGCCGAGCTGATGTTTTTCGCAGGCTTGATCGGCGCGTTCCTGGTTTTTCGTTTGAGCGCGACGGTGTGGCCGCCGCCGTTCCAGCCGCGCTTGCCGCTCGGCGTGACCGGTGTGAATAGTTTGATCCTGCTTTTTAGCGCGCTGACCATGCATTGGGCGGTAATCGCCGGCGGCGCCGGCATGACATCCAAGCTAGTACGTCAATTAGGTTTAACCGCGCTATTGGGTGCGCTGTTCTTGTTCATTCAAGGTTATGAGTGGGTGCGTCTGGTTCATTTCGGTTTGACCACGTCGAGCAGTGTCTACGGCGGCTTATTTTACACGCTCATCGGCGCCCATGGCGTGCATGTTTTTGGCGGGTTGATTTGGCTGTTAACCGTCTGCTGGCAGGCCAAGCGCGGGCGATTTACCAAGACGAATTTCGTCGGCGTGCAAACCGCGCGCATGTATTGGACCTTCGTAGTGGCGCTTTGGCCGGTGCTGTACGGCTTGGTTTATCTTTACTAGCGCGGTTTAGTTGACAGTGCGAAACCGTTAAGATACTTTTTTGGCTGTTTAAGTCTATGAGAGCGAATTTTTTACTTTCGATCAGCTTCGGCGTGATCCTGTCGCCGGCCCTTGCTCGAGCCTGCGCGGTCTGTTTTTCCGGCGACGATGACGCCGTCACCCATGCGTTCAATTGGAGCGTCGGTTTCTTGCTGGCGGCGCCCTACACGATCGGCGGCACGATCGCCACATGTTTGGTGATCGCCTACCGACGAGCGGCGGCGCGGCGCGCGGCTTTGGAGGAAGAGCAGGCGATGGGTCAACTGATTTGGACTGAGGAGGAAAGCGCAAAATGAGTGAAGCGGTAGCGGTGCATGGCGGCGCGGAGCCCGCGGAGACGCCGTTAACCCCGGAGAGCTGGGGCAAACTTGGCATGTGGTTGTTTCTCGCCGGCGACGCCATGTCGTTCGGCGGACTTATCGTCGGTTACGGTATTCTCCGTCACGCGAGCAAGACTTGGCCGGTGCCGGCCGCCGTGCTCGGCATTAACTTGACCGCGTTGATGACATTCTTGTTAATCGTCAGCAGCGTCACGATGGTCTTAGCGTTAGCCGCGCTCCAGGACGGCGATCGCGCCAAGTTCAATAAATTCATGGGCGGCACCATTCTCGGCGGCGCGATCTTTCTCGGTCTTCAGGCCTATGAGTGGACGCACCTGATCGGCCACACCCTGCCGCATTACAATTTGTCCTTCACCAAGGACCTGTTCGCGACGACGTTTTTTGTTCTCACGGGTTTTCACGGCATGCACGTCACCGGCGGTGTGATCTACAACTCGTGCGTGCTGGCGGCGGTCAATCGCGGCCGTTACCAGGCCAAGCATGTCGAGATCGCCGGCTTATACTGGCACTTCGTCGATCTCGTGTGGATTTTGATTTTTACCTTCGTTTATCTGCTGTAGAAAAATTAAAGGATACGACATGTCAACGACAGCGCATTCGCATCATAACTATATTAAGATTTTCATCATTCTTTCGGTGTTGACGGTCATCGAGATCGGCGTGACCTTTTTGGGATTGCCGAAAATGTTGATTGCCGTCCTGCTGATTACTCTCGCGGTTTGGAAAGCCGCTCTGGTGGCGATGCATTTCATGCATCTCAAAATGGAGAAAACGACGCTTTCCATCGTCGCGATTATTCCATTTATTCTCTGTGTGTTTCTGATCCTCATGTTGTTGCCGGACATCTATCCCCATTGATTTCCGCCGCACAACTTCCAGCTCTCAACGCGGCGCTGAACAGTCTCAGCGCCGTTTTTCTTTTTACCGGATATCTGTTCATTCGCGCCAAAAACCGTGATGCCCATCGCGCCTGCATGCTGGCGGCGTTCGCTTGCTCGATCCTATTTCTCATCTCCTATCTGGTGTACCACTTCCAAGTCGGTTCGGTGGGGTTCAAGGGCCAAGGCTGGATTCGTCCGGTCTATTTCACCATTCTCATCACTCACACCATCCTCGCCACCGCCGTCGTGCCGCTAGCGTTAATCACGCTCGTGCGCGCGCTGAGAGAACGATTTGACGCGCACCGGCGCATCGCCCGCTGGACTTTTCCGATCTGGCTCTACGTGTCAGTTACGGGTGTCATCGTCTATTGGATGCTCTACTGGCTCGTGCCGTCGCGCTAGATCGATATTGAAAGCGTCAAAAATGCAACCGCCTGAAAATCGGGAACTTTTTTAACCTGCGAGCGTTGTGTGTCTGATAACCAGGAGGAAATATGAAGAGAATCAAAATGTTTCCAATGTTTTTTATTTTGACGTTCGGTCTTTTGACGTTTCATTTTACCGCTGGAACGGCACTGCCGCAGGCGAATAACAATAAAGCACCCTCTTTCACGCTCAAACTCTTGAATGGAGGAGATCTCAAGTCTTCCGAACTAAAAGGAAAGGTGACGGTTTTAAAGTTTGTCGCTTCCTATTGACCTGAGTGCCAGCAGGAGGCTCCTGCTGTAGAAAAAGTGTACCAGGCGTTTAAGAACAAAGATGTTCAGTTTGTTGGTATTTTTGTCAGAGACCGGGAGTCCGAGGTTCGAAAATTTGTTCAAACACATGGTCTAAGCTTCCCTGTCGGTCTCGACGACGGAATGAAAATCGCCAATTCTTACAAATTTCTTGGTACTCCGTTTACAGTGGTAGTTTCTAAAAACGGGGAAATCTCCGACCGAAGGACCGGGCCGCAGAGCGAAAAGGCTTTGCGTGAAAAAATCGAGAAGCTTCTAAAATAAACTGGTGACAGTCGTTAGCGCTATCGTCATCCGTTTTCTGGCAACTAACGGACTCGCGCCTTACTGTTTCGCTTTGAGCGAGACTGAATGCGCAGAAATCTGGGAGGGTAGATGTCAACGTCTACGATCACTATTTCGCTTGGCCTATTCTTGTTGGCCGGCATTTTCGAAATCGCCGGAGGATGGCTAGTGTGGCAATGGCTTAAGGAAGCCAAGCCTTGGCCATGGGGATTATTGGGAGGTGTGATTCTCGTTCTCTACGGTGTAGTACCGACCTTTCAGCCGGCTCACTTCGGGCGTGTATATGCTACATACGGCGGTTTCTTTATTCTCTTATCGCTTATCTGGGGTTGGGTCCTGGATGGGAGCAAACCAGACTCGTTCGACTTGCTTGGCGGCGCCGTGAGTTTGATTGGGGTCGCTATTATCATGTACTGGCCTAGATAGGGGACGCGTTGCCGGCTTGGTGCTATGGCTGTTGAACTGTTAAGATTAACGTCATGGATGCTTGTTGCGAACAAAAAGCGGAAGAAATTAAAATCCTGCGCGGTGAGCACAGAAAAGTTCTCATCGTCGTGTTGGTTATCAATGCTGTTCTCTTCGTTGGTGAGGCTGGCGCTGGATTGTTGGCGCATTCGACTGCGCTGCTCGCCGATTCTCTGGATATGCTTGGTGACTCGCTGGTCTATGCCTTCAGTCTTTACGTTCTTTGGCGAAGTGCTGAATGGAGAGCAACGGCCGCTGTTCTCAAAGGCATTGTCATGGCGGCCTTTGGCATTGGCGTCTTGGTCGAAGCCGTTTACAAGATAACAGCTGCAGGTGTGCCGATAGCGGAAACCATGGGAATTACCGGACTAGTGGTTATGTTCGGCAACGGGTTATGTTTTCTTTTGCTCTTCCGCCACCGATCCGACGATCTCAACATGCGCTCCACTTGGCTGTGCTCGCGCAACGACATCATCGCTAATCTAGCGGTGTTGGTAGCCGCGATGGGCGTAAAAGTGTTTGACGCCAGTTGGCCTGATGTTCTGGTCGGAGCAGCCATCGCCGCTTTGTTCCTGAGAAGCGCGTTTTCAGTGCTGCGCGAATCTTTTTTCGAGCTGCGGCTATTGAAATCGCAATCTACAACCGCCGCATAAATGTTGTAACGGAGAATATCGGTGAATAGACGGGATTTTCTCACCGGAGGATTGCTAGCCGCGGGTACGACAGCACGTGCCGCTTGCCGTGGGTTTGAAACAGTTGAACACCGCTACGAATTAGCTCCGAATAACGTTTTGCCGGCGGACATAGCGAGGGCGCCTGACAAAGTTCAAGAAGCCTATCGTTTCACAATTTCCAATCGAGATACTCTTTGCTAAATTTTCTGTTACTGTGGTTGTGGTTCAGCAGGTCACACGAGGAATGTCTCATGCTACCTAAAAGACAGCTCGACCCGCGATAAGCTCATCGTCGACAGACCGCTCACGCCGAGGCCGCCGGTCCGTGAGCCAAAAAATAAGGCAAAAAGTTTTTTCTGGTTGATTAAGTGCCATTGTTCCTCTAGAATCACCTCACTTCATGGCTTTTCATCGCTATTTCGCGTTAATTCTTTTGATCGGTTTCTGGCTGTCCTTTCAAGGGCGGTTGGAGCCGGACTTCAGCAGTGTCCATTCCTCTTTGCCTTTCCACGCCGCTGATCTAGCACACCAGCACGATGACTCGTCTCCTGCGCCGTCGACTCCGTTGGGAGCGCACAAGGATCAGCATGGTTGTTATCATTCGCACGCTCCTTTCGTTCTAGTAGAGACTGCTTTTAACTGCCAAGCGGTATCAACTGCCATCGTGACCGCCACGTTGGAAATTCCCTACTCTCTCGCTCCGACAAGCATCCTGCGTCCTCCGCGGGCATAGCCCCGTCGCTCTGGTACATTCTTTTCCAAGTGTTTTCTAAATAGGGTTGCGACTCGTCGCGACCCGTGAGGTTCTTTTCCATGAAGACAGCGACGTTTTTAGCAGCGTTGTTGGCGTTCTGCGTCGTGGTGATAGTGACAACGCAACCGTACGCGCAACAATCCGTGGATTTTACCACGGCTGTCGCGTTAGCACGTAAGAGTAATCCCGACTGGAAATCCGCTGAACAGGAAGTTGAGATCGCGCGCGGCAAGGTGACTACCGCGCGCTTGATCAGCCCATTCAATCCAGTGTTGGAAGGGCAAGCTGGACGCAGAACGATTCCGAGCGAAAGAAGCGGCTCCGATTACGGCGTCGGCGTTTCCCTGGAGCTGGAAGTCGCCGGCCAGCGCGACTTGAGGATCGGTGAAGCCGAAAAAAACTTGCAAAGGGCCGAGGCGAGTTTCCAGGACTATGCGAGGACCTTCACGGCAAAAATTGCCCGAGCCTTTTATCAAGCATTATTTGCCCGAGAGCGCGTATCTCTCCTAAGACGAGTTGAAAGTCTCAATCAACGCCTCCACAAAGTCACGCGCATCAAGTTTGAAGCTGGGGATGTTTCGGGTTTGGAACTTAACGTGGCCGCAGTGCGATACGGGCGCACCCGCAAAGAAACTCTCGACGGAGAACGCGAGCTGCGTCAGGCGTTATTAGAACTGCGGCGATTGGTTGGAATCGACGAGTCGATTGCACCAGTCGGCGAGCTTCCGATCACTGCGCCGCCGGTTTCGCTTCAACAGGCGTTGGAACGCGCCCGCGCCAACCGGCCTGATCTCGCTGCGAAAAGCCGCGAGGTGGAACGGGCGGAGTCAGAAATCGCCTTGAGAAGGCGAGAGAGCTTTCCCAATCCATCCGTAGGAGTCTTTTTCAACCGCGAAGCCACCGGCGACAAAACCGTCATCGGTGGACTTTCGATTCCGCTGCCGTTTTTTAACCGGCGCCAAGGAGAGCTGGAAAGCCTGGAAGCAAGGAAAGTCCAGGCGCGAGCGGAGCTACTCGCATTGGAGAAAGAGATTCGCAAGGAAGTGGACCTGGTTCTAAACCAATGGGTAGCCGCGCTGCAGGGTTTTCAACTATTCCAGCAAGAAATCATCGCGCGCACGGAAGAGAACTTCAAACTTTTGGAGGCGGCCTATCGGGAAAGAAAAATAGACTTTGCGCAGGCCATCGTCATGGAAAACGATTTGATTACGGCAAACCTAGCTTATTTGGATACGTCGCTGGCGCTGCGCGGGGCGGCGATCAAGCTTCAGGAAGTTACCGGGGAGGTTCAGTAATGATGTTTATCAAGAAAAACTTTGCGTGCGCGCTATCACTGACCATGCTGTTTACCTGGCTCGCCGGATGTGGAGACTCAGGCAAGGACATGCCCGAGAAAAGGGAAGCGGCCAAGGAAGGAGAGCACAAAGAGGCCGGGCATAAAGATGAAAAGCGCACAAAGGGCATTGTGCTGTCTGCCGAAGCGCTTATTAACGCCGGTATCAAAGTCGAGTCAGTAAGTCTTCGCTCGCTTCCCGCGACGATTCGGGTGACCGCCAATATTGCGCACAATCAGGACCGCAGTTTCCATGTCACGCCGCGCGTGCGCGGCAGGGTCGTAGAAGTTTACGCGTCCATCGGCAGTACCGTGAGCGTCGGCAGCCCACTCGCGCTGCTTGACAGCACCGAGCTGGGCGAAGCCAGAGCGGAACACGCAAAAGCCGTGGCCCTCGTGGACCTCGCCAAATCCAACGTCGAGCGCGAGAAGCGCCTTTTTGAGCAAAAGATTTCACCGCAGAAAGATCTGCTCGCGGCCCAGGTGGAGGAGCGCCGCGCCGAAGTCGAAGTACGAATGCTGCACGAAAAACTCCGTCTCTACGGTCTTTCGGAAACAGAAATTAACGGATCCAACGACGCCCCGTCCCGTTACCTGGTGCGCGCACCGGGCCCCGGCGTTGTTATCGAGAAAGAAATTACCCAGGGGGAAGTCATCGAAGCGGGGAAAAGAGTTTTTACGATTTCAGATCTCTCGACCGTTTGGGTGCTGCTTAACATCTTCGAAAAAGATCTCGCGCAGGTGAGCAAAAATACCGCGATGAAGATTGAAACCGATGCTTATCCTGGGGAAAGCTTCGAAGGCAAAGTCGCCTACATCGGCGATGTCGTCGATCCGCAGAACCGCACGATTTCGCTGCGTGTAGCGGTGGCCAATCCCAACCGCAGGCTAAAACCTGGAATGTTCGCCAAGGCGGAGATTGTCACGGCGAGCATTTCCGCACAGGCAATCGTCATTCCATCCGGCGCGATCCAGCGTGTTGAAGGGAAGCCTATAGCGTTTGTCCAACAAGCCGACGGCGCTTTCGCCAAGCGCGATTTGGAGCTGAGCCGGCAGACCGGCGATCGCGTCGAGATCAAGTCGGGGCTCAAGGAAGGCGATCGCGTGGTGGTCACGGGCGCATTCACGCTCAAGTCCGAGCTTCTCAAGGAAGCGCTGGCGGAAGACGCCCACTAGGAGCAACTCATGTTAGAACACCTGCTTACGTTTTCTCTCAAATACAGATTTCTGATTTTAATCTTTGCCGCGCTCATTGTCGGCGTCGGCTTTATGGCACTCAGGGAATTGCCCATCGATGCGGTGCCCGACATAACCAACGTGCAAGTGCAGGTGCTCACGCGCACCGCGCCCTTGGGACCCGTTGAAGTCGAGCGTTACGTGACTTTTCCCGTCGAAGCGGCGATGAGCGGTATTCCAGACATCGAAGAAATCCGTTCGATTTCACGCTTCGGCCTCTCCGCTGTGACAGTCGTTTTCAAGGAGCATGTTGACATTTATTGGGCGCGTCAGCAGGTCAGCGAGCGGCTGGTGCAGGCAAGAGAAGAAATTCCACAAGGTTTCGGTACCCCGGAGCTGGGACCGATCAGCACCGGGTTGGGCGAGGTCTATCAGTTTGTCGTACGCGGCAAGGGCTATTCGCCGATGGAACTGCGCACGATCCTCGACTGGCAAATCGGTTACCGGCTTCGTTCCGTTCCCGGCGTAGTGGAAATTTCCCAAGAGGGCGGATTCGCCAAGCAGTATCAAGTCGTCGTCGATCCGGCGAAACTGGTGAGCTACCGCTTACCCATCGGCCAGGTTTTCGAAGCGCTGGAAAAAAACAACGCGGTGGCCGGCGGCGGCTACATCGAGCACGCCGGCGAGGCTTACATCATCCGCGGCGAAGGCCTCGTGCAGAATCCCGAGGAAATCGCTCGCATCATCGTCGACAACCGCAACGCCGCGCCGATCACGGTGGCGCAGTTGGGCGAAGTCAATGTCGGACATGTCACGCGCATAGGCGCCGCGACCATGAACGGCGAAGGCGAGGCGGTGATCGCCATGACGCTCATGCTCGCCGGGGAGAACGGTCGAGTCGTCGCCGAGCGGGTGAAAGAGGAGGTAATGAAAATGTTGCCGAGCCTGCCGCCCGGTATCAGTATCGAGCCCTTTTACGACCGATCCGATCTGGTCAACAAAGTGATCAAGACCGTAGCCACCAATCTCACCGAAGGCGCTTTTCTCGTCATCGCCGTACTGTTTTTTCTGCTTGGCGATTTGCGCGGCGGGCTGATCGTCGCCTCGGCGATCCCGCTCTCCATGCTCATCGCGTTTACCGGCATGCTCTACGGGGGCGTTTCCGGCAACCTGATGAGTCTCGGCGCCATCGACTTCGGTCTGATCGTCGACGGCGCCGTGGTGATGATCGAAAACATCACCCGTCATCTAAGTGGCAGGAAGATCTCCAAAGACCAGACGCCCCATGTCATTCTTCAGGCGGGTCGCGAAGTGCTCCGGCCGATCTTCTTTGCGGTGGGCATCATCATCATCGTTTATCTGCCGATTCTGTCGCTCCAGGGCGTCGAGGGCAAAATGTTTCGGCCCATGGCGATTACCGTGATCTTGGCCCTGATCGGTTCGCTGGTCCTCACCTTTACGTTGATGCCGGTGCTCGCTTCTTTCTTCATGCGGGCGCGGGAACATGAAAGCGAAACTTGGCTGATCCGTAAGGTCGGCGGGCTTTACCGACCATTACTCGGTAAAGCCGTCGCCCGACCTCTAGTGACCGCTGCCATTGCCGCCGCGGTTTTTGTTTCGAGCCTGGGGTTCGTACCATTCATGGGCAGGGAGTTCATTCCGCGCTTGGATGAAGGGGACATCACGGTGCAAGCCTGGCGACTACCGAGTATTGCTCTGAATGAGTCGCTCAAGAGCACGCTGCAAATCGAGAGGACCTTGCTCAAGTTTCCCGAAGTCACACAAGTGGTTTCGCGCACGGGCACGCCGGAAGTGGCCACCGACGTGATGGGCATGGAGCTCTCGGATATCTTCGTCAAGCTCAAGGCGAGAGAGGAATGGACGACCGCGACGAGCAAGGAAGAGCTGGTGGAAAAAATGTCTGAGCGTCTAGCGCGCGAGGTGGCGGGGGTCGGCTTTGGTTTCACCCAGCCCATCGAGATGCGCTTCAACGAGATGATCGCTGGCGTACGGGCCGATGTCGCGCTAAAAATCTTTGGCGATGATCTCGATCGACTCAAGGAATTGGGTGACCAAGCGGTGCGGGTTCTCTCGGCAGTGTCCGGAGCGGCGGATGTGCGTGCGGATCAAGTCGCCGGCCTGCCCATGCTCACCGTGAAAGTGGATCGAGAGAAGATTGCGCGCTACGGCATCGCGGCGGAGAACGTGCTTGCCGCCGTGGAAGCAGGCGGCGCTGGGCGCATCGTCGGCACGGTGTTCGAAGGCCAGCGCCGCTTCGGCTTAGCAGTTCGGCTTAAGCAGGACGGCAACTTGAACCCAGATGGATTCGCGTCGCTGCCGGTGGCTGGTAAAGACGGCATGCTGATCCCGTTGGGGCAGCTTGCGAGCGTGAAAGTGGAAGAGGGTCCGGCGCAGGTGAGCCGCGAGGACATCCAGCGCCGCATCGTCATTCAATCCAACGTGCGCGGGCGCGACCTCGGCGGGTTTGTCGCCGACGCGCAGAGCGCAGTTCAAAAAGAACTGAAATTGCCAGCGGGTTACTATGTTCAGTGGGGCGGGCAGTTTGAGAATCTGGACCGCGCCAGCCGGCGCTTGATGATTGTGGTGCCGCTTGCTCTCGCTTTGATCTTCGTCCTGCTTTACACCATGTTCAATTCGATCCGGCCAGCGCTGCTCATCTATCTCAACATTCCGCTGGCCGCGACGGGCGGCATCGTCGCGCTTTTTTTGCGCGATCTGCCTTTTAGTATTTCCGCTGGCGTAGGATTTATCGCTCTGTTTGGCGTTGCGGTACTAAACGGGGTGGTTTTGATGTCCTACATCTTGCAGATGCGTGAAGAAGGCATGTCTGCGAAGGAAGCGGCTGTCCACGGCGCGGAGATTCGGCTCCGGCCGGTTTTAATGACCGCCTTGGTGGCAAGCCTCGGTTTCGTGCCAATGGCTCTCTCTCATGGGGCGGGCGCGGAGGTGCAGAGACCGCTTGCGACAGTCGTTATCGGCGGGCTAATTACATCCACCCTGCTCACCTTGGTCGTATTGCCCGCGCTTTATGCCTGGGTGGAAGGACGTAGAGAAAATAGAGAAAACGGCTCCGAAGCGCAAAACGATATGGAGGAAACCGTATGAAATTGATCAAAGCCTATATTCGCACCAGCATGATAGACAAAGTCGTCCAGGCTCTGGAAGCTGGTGGTTTTACAGACATGACCGTTATCGATGTGAGAGCCATTCGCGGTGGCATCGATCCCAAGGACTTGGAATATTCGGTGGAGCTTGCCGAGCGTTACATGAGTGTCGCCAAGTTGGAGATCGTGTTGGAGGACGAGCACCTCGATTTGGCAAAAGAAACGATTCTCAAGACCGCTAGAACTGGGAGAAAGGGAGACGGCCTTGTCTACGTATCTCCCGTGGATGAGGCGATCCATATTCGTACCGGTAAGGCCGCGTCTTAAAGGGTTAGCATGGAAAACCTTTCGGCTACCGGCCAGAATCGCCGCGCATTGCTGATCACCTTTGCGCTCACGTTCGGTTATTTCATCGTCGAAGTCGTGGGTGGGATTCTCACGAACAGCCTTGCATTACTCGCGGATGCGGCTCACATGTTGACCGATGTATTCGGGTTGGGCCTCGCATTGTTTGCCGCCTGGATCGCTCAGAAGCCCGCGACCCCCGAAAAAACTTATGGCTACTACCGATTCGAGATTCTCGCTGCGCTGGCCAACGCGGTCGTACTGTTTTTCATCTCATTTTACATCCTGTACGAGGCGTACTACCGCTTTAGATCCCCGCCTGAAGTGGCAAGTGTGCCGATGATGGTGATCGCCGTCGTCGGCCTCGGCGTCAATCTCGCCGGAATGTGGATTTTGCGGAGCGGCGCAAAAGAAAGCTTAAACGTACAAGGGGCGTTTCTCGAAGTCGTGAGCGACGCGCTCGGTTCGGTAGGGGTTATAATTGCCGGTGCGATTATCCTGTGGAGCGGCTGGTATTATGCGGACCCGATCTTCAGCGTTCTGATTGGCCTTTTCATCCTGCCACGCACGTGGAAACTTCTCGCTCAGGCCGTGACCGTACTGCTGGAGGGAACACCTGCACATATTAACCTAGCAACCGTCGAACAGGCGATGCTAAAAGTTGAGAGGGTTGCGGCGGTCCATGATCTTCACGTGTGGACAATCACTTCTGGCATGGAAGCCGTTAGCGCGCACGTTGTGCTTACCAACGGCAATGAGCCGCAAACTGCGCCGACAGTGTTGGAGGCGGTTTCGATGCTGCTTAAAAAAGAGTTTGGCATTGATCATTCGACCATTCAGATCGAGCACATTAGCCAGCGGGAAAGGGAGATGCAGCACTGAAAACTGGCTCAGGAGCTTGCTCATTGATAACTGCTTTCTGATGTGAGCCTTGCTGTAATGAAGTGGGAGACTCATGACCTCAGCACGTTCTAAATGGCAAACCCAGTTTCTCCTGATGTTTCTCCTGGCTTGTGGTCCGGCAAAAGAGACTCAAAGTCTTATTGCGTCAGCGGAAGAATCAGAGACGAAAGGACAAGTTGAGGTGGCTGCCGATCTCTACCACAAAGCGGCGCACCTAATACCATCCGACTTTGATCTTCAATTACGGACGGCTGCGCTTTATCTCAAGCTCGATAACCTCAAGGATTCGGAAGAACATTTGAAGCAGGCAGTGTCGCTCAGGCCAAACGCTGGGCCGGCACATCTCAATCTTGGAGTGCTACTACTCAAGAAAGGAAATAAAGAAGAAGGCAGGAAGGAATTTTTAGAAGCCTTGCGACTGGATCCCCGCTTGACCAAGGCCTATTATAACTTGGGCCTGGTGGAAGCGGGCGAAGGTCGCTTCCCAGCAGCTGAGAAATTTTATAAAAAAGCGATTTCAATTGATCCTAACCATCAACCTTCGTATGTCCGATTAGGCAACCTGTATCTGCGACAAAAGAAGTTTTCCTCTGCTCTCGAAATCCTTGACCAGGCTGTTAGGCTCGATCCCAACGACTCGGCGGTTTATTTGAACCTGGGAGTAGCGTATGAAGGACTCGGAAAAAATGCCCCATCCCTGGCTGCTTTTAATAAGGCGGTGGAACTAAATCCATCCAACGCACGCGCCCATTACAATCTTGGCACGCTTCTATTGAAGTTGCGATATTACCACAAAGCCGTTAGTTCGCTCAGGGAAGCAATCAAGTTCAATCCTCGATCGGCGGACGCTTTTTATAATTTGGCGGCGGCCTATACTCATTTGGGAGAGAAATGGAAAGCATTGCAAGAATTGAAGAGCGCCGTCGAGCTAAATCCAACGTTGGCTGCTGAAGCGCCGAAGGACGAGGATTTCAAAGTCCTTCGATTGGACCCAGAGTTTTTGAAAATTGTTGAACAGCGATCCATTTTCTCTTATCAATAAGACTTGGTCGAGTCAGTGCCGGGAAGTTTCCGAGTCGGAATCGCGAGGAGCAATCGCTTGGGGGCGGGTCGAACAGATCGTGACCAGAGGATAGAAATCCGCTTCGAATCTGCGGGCATGCTAATTTTGCTGGTCTTTATGTTCGTCGGCGTTGCGCTAGCCAGCATCCAGGAAGACTCTCTGCCCGATGGTTCCCAGCGACCGGGCATACGGATTACAATCCGAGCGGGCCATGAACGAGAATTTCTCTTCCGACCGGAGGGCGTCAGGTTTCTGTCTGGCCGAGCGCGAATTGTCGCCTTAGTAAGACCTTTCATTGACCCGGTGGGGCGGTAAGTGAAATGATTTTTTATCGACGTCGGTAAGTCACCCGGGATACCGTGGATGCATGATGAAAAGCCGTTCCGCGTGAGAATCCATGCTGAAACTGACTTCACTCTGGAAGCCAGGAAGAGCTGGGAATGGAGCCCGGAAGATGAACACCAACCTCTTTGATGCTCAGCAACAGCATCCTATTCCACGGAGATTGCCGAGCGTTACATGAACGTGGCCAAGCTGGAGATTGTACTGAAGGACGATCTCGTTGAGTCTGCAAAAGGGATTATTTTTGAGACCGCCAGAACCGTCAGAAAAGGCGACGACCTGGTCTACATATCTCAGGTCGACGAGGCGATTCGTATTCGCACCGGAAAAGCTTCGTCATAATCATTCGATGGTGATTTATCTGATGCACTACGGGTTCTAATCGGTTGTCGCCGCAAATTCTCGTGATTTCTTTGTCCTAAAAATCTTGTTAGAATAATTACGTGCAGGTATAAATACTGTTACGATCTCAATTGTCAGGAGGGAAACATATGCCGGGTAGGGAGCCCAATCGCGACGAAGAGATCCGGCACCTCGCCTATCGGCTTTGGCAAGAGGCCGGATGTCCGGAGGGAAGCGATGTGCAGCACTGGCTGAACGCCGAGACGATCTGGCTGCAAGAACATTGCGCGCCGAGCGCAGCGAAACAAGCGAAAACCGCCAAATCCAGAAAGCCCAGAAAACCTCGTGCCACGGATCGAGAGCTTTAACTTCCAGTTTGTACCACCGGGTTTCAGGACTCGCCGTCGTCAGTCGGTACTCGCTCAAATACCTGAAGCCGCGCCACGGGTGTGAGCCCGTGGGTAACTACTTCGCCGGTCACCGGTCGCGATAATTTGGCGACCGATCGCTCCTGGCTACAAGGCAGCGTCAAAGTCAGGTTCACCGCAGTGACTTGATTCTCACAAGTAATTTTTGGCCAAAAACTCCCCTTCCCTTCCTTTTCCATAGGGGGGATTGAAAGTCTCTCTTTGCAAAGAGAAACTTAAGGGGATTTTTGATCCTGCCCGACGCGACTTTGACGAGAACCTGTTTCTGTCTACTTGTGCGTTGACAGGGCGAAAGACTTCAAGCTAGATAGATTCTGCGCTATTAATTTTTCGGGAAGGATTACGAGCAAAGGGCATGGCGCTAAAATCAATTGGCATAGTCGGTTGTGGCGCGATCGGCAAGGCGCTGGTGAAGGCGGTGGAAGACCGCAAGCTGGCGGTGCATGTCGCCGGCGTTACCAGCCGGACGGAGAAAAGCGCGCGGGATTTTTTGGCGGCGTTTAATAATCCGCCGCCGTATCTGTCCTTGGAAGAATTAGTGCGGGCATCGGATCTGATCGTTGAAGCAGCGGGCGGACACATCGTTGCGGAATTAGCGAAGAAAGTTTTCGCCGCGGGCAAAGACTTGATGGTGATCAGCGTCGGCGCGCTGCTCGAACACCCGGAAGTGATGGCGGAGTCGCGCCGCACGGGTTGCCATTTATACGTCCCGTCGGGGGCGATCGCGGGATTGGATGGCATCAAGTCCGCCTGCGTCGGCGCGGTCAGCCATGTCACGCACACGACGCGCAAGCCGCCGCTTGGCCTCGAAGGCGCACCGTATTTGGTCGAACGCGGCATCTCGCTGGTTGGCTTGCAGGAGGAGAAAGAAGTTTTCTCCGGCTCGGCGCGAGAGGCCTGTCGCGGCTTTCCAGCAAACGTGAATGTCACGGGAGCAGTGAGCTTGGCGGGCATCGGCCCGGACAAGACGCAGGTCCGAATTCTCGCCGTGCCGGGGTTGCCGCGCAACTGCCACGACATCGATATCGAAGGCGAGTTCGGCAAGCTGCACGTGCATATCGAGAACGTCCCGAGCGAGAATCCCAAGACTGGAAAGCTGACGGCGCTGTCGATCATCCGCGCCGTGCAGGATGTCATCGATCCCGTGCGGATTGGCAATTGAAAAACGCGGGTCGAGGATAGAGGATCGAAAATTGCCATCCTCCATCGTCGATCTTCTATCCTCGGTTAGACCCAGACTAACGCAATGAACAACAGCGATCTGATCGTTCGCACGCTTGATCAGGCCGGCGTGCGCTGGGTGTTCGGGATTCCGAGCGGGCCGGTGTTGCCGCTGATCGAAGCGTTGCGCGCGAGTCCGGTTGAGTTCGTGCTCACGGCTACGGAAACATCGGCGGCGTTCATGGCTTCCACCGTCGGCTATCTGACCGGAGTTCCCGGCGTGTGCGCGTCGACGGTGGGTCCCGGTGCGACCAATCTGACCACCGGTATCGGTTGCGCTTGGTTGGATCGCGCGCCCGCGCTCGCAATCACTTGCAATGTCGCCACGCCTTGGCTCGAGCGGCGCATCCAGATGCGCATCGATCATCACAAATTGTTCGAGCCGCTGACCAAGATGACACTTGCTTGCCGCAATGCCAATGTCGGCGAGATGTTCGCTCAAGCGATTGGCATCGCGACGCACGAACCGCCAGGACCGGTGCATCTCGATCTGCCCGAAGATGTCGCTCAGGCGGCGGCGCTGGAAGCTCGTGGCGCACCATCGGCGCCCGCGTTTCTTCCGGATCTGTCGAAGGAAGTTGCCGAGGCGATTTCACACGCGCTGAAGAGCGCCAAGCGACCGTTGCTGATTGCTGGCCTCTCCTTCACTCGCAGCCAAAGCGCGCAGAGTTTGCTGGAATTCATCAAGCGGCAAGATATTCCATTCGTCACGACCTTGCACGGTAAAGGCTTTTTGCCGGAGAGCCATCCAAACTCGGCCGGCGTGATCGGCCGGGCGCGGCGCAGCGATCTCAAGAAGTTCACCGACCAGGCCGATCTCGTCATTGCGGTCGGCTACGACCCCATCGAGATCAATTATGAAGAGTGGGTGAAGCAGGGGACCCCGATCACTCACCTCAGCACAGAGGCGGCTGAGAGCGGCAAAGGTCTGAATCTTCTTTGGAACAAGGCTTGCGATCTGGATGGTGCGATTCGCGCTATTGTCGGCATTCAACCGGCCACTAACGACTGGTCGGTGAAAGAATTTCGCGCGCATCGTGACGCATTAGACCAAGCGCTCCGTCCCGCCAGCGCGAAATTTGCGCCTTTTCAGGCTCTGGATATTTTGCGCGAGAAATTACCCGCCGACGGTATCCTCGCTTACGACGTCGGTGCGCATACGCATCAGATTGCCAGCCAATGGCGCACGGATTTACCGAGAACGCTGCTCGCGACCAACGGTTGGTCGTCGATGGGCTACGGCATGCCGGCCGCCTATGCCGCGAAATTAGTTCATCCCGATCGTGCCGTTGTCGGCGTCGTCGGTGACGGTTGCTTCCAGATGACTGCCGGCGAGTTGGCGTTAGCGCGGCGGCTTAATCTTGCGGTGCCGATCGTCGTGCTCAACGACGGCTGGCTCGGCTTAATGAAGGTGAAACAGGAGAAAAGGAAATATCCGCTCTCCGGCGTTCGGCTCGGCGAACCGCCGGCTTCTCCACCGCATTATTTTGGCGTGCCGTGCCGCTCGGCGAAATCCGCCGAAGAATTTCGCCAAGCGCTCGACTGGGCCTTCGCTCTCGGCGGGCCGAGCGTGGTCGAAGCGTTCGTCGACGCCGAGAGCTATTCCGCCACCGTCTTCGATTAGACAACTCGGTTCGTAATGTCATCAGTCTCTACCGAGCGCGACCCTATTCGTTGGGCGATCCTCGCCCTGATTAGCGCCTCCCATATCGTCGGCGCTGCGGCGCAATACGGTATCAGCACCTTGGCGCCTTTTTACCAGGACGAGCTTGGCCTCTCGCGCGCCCAGGTGGGGCTGTTTATCTCGGCTTTCTACCTGGCGATGACCGGCGCGTCTTTCGGCGCGGGCTGGCTGGCCGATCGCATGGGTGTGCGCAAGACGACTTTGCAAGGCCATCTATCCGTCGGCGTCTGCATCGCTGCGGCGGCCCTGGCGCCGTCGTTCGCCTGGGCCTTCGCGTGCTTTTTTCTCTGTGGCCTCGGCTACGCGTTTCTCAATCCGGCGTCGACCAAAGGCGTGATGGCTTGGTTTCATCGCGACGAGCGTGCCACCGCGATGGGGATCAAGCAGACCGGCGTGCCCGCCGGCGGATTCTTCGCCGCGCTGTTTGCGGCGCCGTTGGTTTTGCTCGTTGACTGGCGCGGCGCCTTCGTTGCCTTGGGGATTCTAAATTTTTTCTTCGGCTTTGTTTTTTCCTATCTGTGGCGGGAGCCGTCCGAGAGCTTGCAGAGTCATTCAGCACAACGCCAGCAATCGGCTGGGACGCAAGAACCGCTCGATGTCTGGGGATTTTTGCCGGCGAGTTTCGGCACGGCGATATTCTTAATCGGCCAGATGTCGCTGATTACTTATCTGCCACTCTATTTGAAAGAATCGATGGGCTTCACACCCTACTGGGCGAGCCAAGCGCTGACCATCGCGCAGGGCGGCGCGATGCTAGGGCGCGTCGGTTGGGGTGTTGCCAGTGACCGGCTTTTTGGCGGCCAGCGCAAGATCGTGCTCGTGCTCATCGGCCTGGCGAGCATCGTGCTGATGCTGGGCTTGAGTTTCATGACCCAGGAGTCGTCCTTGTCGTTGTTATTAGCCATCATCTTGCTGTTGGGTTTCTGTATCGTTGGCTACCAAGGCGTCTCCTACGCTTTGATCGGCGAGCTTGCCGGGACGACGAGAACCGGTGTCGCCATGGGATTGATGATTACCATCAATGCCGCCGCCGCGACCCTGGGTACGCCGCTGTTCGGATATATCGTCGACCGGACGGATTCTTATGCGATGGCTTGGAAAGTTCTTGCCGGCTCCATCGGTTTGGGCTGCCTGGGCCTGATGGTTTTTCTTAAAGAGCCGCGGCGGATTCCGTAGACCGGCACTAGGACTATAGGCGGCGGACGCTGCTGTTTTGCCGGCTTCGAGAGAGTGCAAGTCTTCGCGCGCGCTGATCCCGAATGCCGCAGTTTAAAATGAAACAGCGAGTGGGGCACGATCCTTCCATAGTGAAGACAATGGGCCTGTGCCTCTGAGGGACAATAATGATAGGTGTTGAAGCGAACCCTCCGACAATCAATGGCAATTGCTTGCCCAGCAAGCCAAATGACTTTGTCACTGCAGCGTAGGGTGTCTTCACTATTCCAGGCTCGCGCCTCACTCGGCCTGCCAAGTAAACTCAACTCCGAAATCCGCGCCGATCGGCGCGCGATCCCTCATTTCTCAGTCAGCCAGACCCAGGCCCGTGGTTAGCGGCATGAGCTCGGCATTAACATTCTTCACCCCAGGGATCTTGGCGATTTGATCGAGAATATAGCTTTCCGAAACCCAATCGGGAATGGTTCCCGAGATCGAAATTTCTCCGTCCCGCGCACTCACCTCGACCCGCCCGTGGGTCAGATCGTTGGCCAGTGACAGTGTGGCATAAACGCGTGATCTGAGCGCAAAATCTTGGAATGCTTGCCTCGACTCGCTGGTCATCTGATACTCGGGCGAGTGCGCCGCGTCGACGATCAGCCGGCGCGCGGTATCCAAGTTCATGTAGCCAAGATTCACTACCAAATCGTAGCGGCTCGGGTCGCGCCAGTCCGTGCCAAACATGCCCATCAACCGGCGCGTTCGCGCCTTGTCGACTTCTTCGACGTAACGTTGCGCGGCCACCTCGCTCAGTTTGTTGCGCGCCTGAACCTGCATGATGCGCAGCTCCATTGGGGCAGTCAGCAAAACTTTTAGAACATGAGCGAACTTTGGGACCAGTTCATGGCCGAGATGGCCGTGATAGACGATGCCGTGAGTCACCGCCAATTCGCAGAAGGCCGCTTGCAAGGCGATCTTGTACGGCTCAAGTCGACGGGTAAAGGTCGCCCACCATTTGGGCTCTTGCTCGATCAATTCAGTGAGCTTGGCCTCGGGTATGCCATACTGGAGACTAGCTTCGACCAATACCTCGCGGTCGACCGGGCCATAGCCCAATGACTGAGCCACGGCCTGGGCAAGATCTTCACCGCTGCCAGAAGCGCCTTGATAAATGGTGATGATTTGCATGATGGGTGCCCTCCTGTTCTCTCGTTGCTACCGCGCGATCCTTCACCCTGGTCTTCAACCTCGGGTCTTGACCAGCTTGCGCCGATTAATCTAATAATTCCCCGCCGCTTGCTGCGGGCACCAATTTAAATGGGGAATCCAAAGGGGGCGAGCATCCCCTTTGGTCGCGTGCGGGGTTAATACCCCGTACGCGAAATGCTCCGTTTATTGCGCGGCGGCTCGCGCTGTGGCCGGCCCCTCTTTGAAAATTTGCGCCGCTTCGTCCTCGATCAGTGGACCGACGACCTCGACCGGGTGCGTTCCTCGGGCGAGTAATTCGGCACAGTGTTCGCGAATCTGTTCCGAACGATCGCCGCTTAGCTCTTGCAACCGCGAGCTACCGAGACCAAAGACGACCCGGCCGACACCGCTCCAAAAAATTGCCCCGGCGCACATCGGACAGGGCTCCGCGTTGACGTAGAGCGTGCAGTGAGCGAGCAGACTGCGGCTAAATTGGCGCGAGGCCTCGGCGAGCAATCGGGTCTCGGCATGACCGGTGCAATCATGGGTCACGACCTGGGTGTTCTCGGCTTCCAGTAGGATTCTCCCTCGACTACTGACGAGCACGGCACCGAACGGCCGGTTACCGTGCTCGCGCGAGCGCTGCGCAACCATAAGCGCGTAACGTAAGTAACGGTGATCCGATTCGATCATTTTAGCTCCCTCTTGATTCCGTTATCGTGCCGCTTTATCTGTCACATCCTGGGTCGTATGGGTTCCCGCAAGCGCCCACGACTAGCCGACGATTTCGTAGGATTTCACTTCGACTTTCGCCACGTTCATGAGCGCGCGCGAATGCTTTTGAATCTCTTTGTGCGCGTCGCCCGAACGGTACGCATCGATGGCCGCCTGGCTTTCCCAAGTGCTGCAAGAAATGAACTCTCCCGGGTTCTCACGACTGCGCAAAAACTGTTCGTTTAAACAGCCGTGCTGTTTAATCATCAAGGGTGCGCATTCTTGCTTCCAAAGCCGCTCCGCCTCGGCGGCTTTCGCTACAGGGACTTTGACGATGATCATCCGAGTGATCATGATCGCTACTCCTTTCGAATGTTGAGGTGACGATACCCAAACCCAGCACTCGACGCATAACTGACCTCTGCGATGACGGCAATAACGACAAGGGCATCCTTCTCCAGTCAAGAAGGATGCCCTCTCGTTGCGCATTTCGCGCCAAACATTAAGTTTCTATTATTGCGCCAATTTGCATCAGACCCGCGGTCAGCGGATTGATGATCGCCACTCCGGATCGCATTCACCCGATCGATCCTCGCGTGTCACTCTGCCTATGACCTTCCTCATTATATCGCTAGCGCGACGCTTGCCTTCAGGCAATTTAGTTGAGGTCTGGAGGTTGACTCCGCTGCGTGAAACGGGCTGTTGATCCGGGGTAGTAAACCGCCCGCAGACAGCGGGCTTGGCTTGTCAGGTGGAGTACCGTCTTGCATAGCAAAGACCTCCTTTCACACCTTGGGGCTTTTTAAGTTGCGCGACCCACCGGCCCCTTCGCCTGGCGGCGTTCAGTTGGATCTAACAGCTGTTTAGTGCCGTAAGCATTGTTTGTCAAGCGGGAAAAAAGTTTTGGAGATTTTGCCGTGAAACATTTTGAATCTCCCTCGCGACACCAACGCGGATTTGGCCAATTGACATCGCGGATAAGCGGAGCTTTAATTTGCATGCCTCAAGGTTTAAACCCGCGGGGGGCTTCTATGCGAAAATTATTTTGCTTGGGATCGCTAGCCTGCTGTCTGCTCTTTACTCTCCCGGCGATGAGCGCTGAACCGGAGCGTTCGCGGCCGTCGGTGCCGGAGGAATTGACTGACGCGTGGGAGCGCTTTCAGCGTGCGTTGCAGGATTGGGGCGGCCGCATGGCGGAACGCTTTGGCCGCGCGGGTTCGCGCGAAGATCGTCCGGTCATCAGTCAGCTTTTGAACAACCGAGAAGCGCTCGGCTTGTCGGCCGATCAAGTGCGCAAGCTGGAACAGCTGCGCGACGGCTTTCAGCGCCAGTCGATTCGCAACGATGCCGATCTCAGAATCGTCGAGCTCGATGTAGCGGCGTTTTTGGAAAACGACCCGGTGGATTTAGTCAAGCTCGAAGCTAAAATGCGTGAGGGAGAAAAGTTGCGCACGGACTTGAGGCTGGCGCGCATCCGTGCCATCGAACAAGCCAGAGGGCTGCTGAACGCGGAGCAGAAGAAAAAACTTCAGGAACTCAACCCTCAGCCACTTCCGCCGCGCGCGCCGCGTTTCGGCCAAAACCCCTCGGCTACGGAACGAGAACAACCTTTCCGGTAGTTTTACGGCCTTCCAACAACCGGTGCGCTTCGGCGGCTTCCGCGAGAGGTAAGCTTTTGTCGATTCTGAGCTTGAGTTGGCCAGCGGCGATCCAGTCGAAGAGCACGTTGGCCCTGGCCAGCAGCTCGCTCCGATCGCTCATGTAGTGAACCAGGGTCGGTCGGGTCACAAACAACGACCCCATCGTCGCCAGCTTGCCGAGATCGAACGGGGGCACCGGGCCGCTCGACTGTCCGAAGAGAGCCATGCACCCTCGCGGCCTCAGGCAGTTTAGGCTCTTGTCAAATGTCGTCGCGCCGACGGAGTCGTAGACGACGTGAACGCCCTTATTATCCGTTAGTTTTTTCACTTCGGCAAGAAAATCAGATTGGCTGTAAAGTATCACGTCATCCGCGCCGGCTTGCCTTGCCAGTTGAGCTTTTGTTTCCGTGGAAACGGTGCCGATCACCCGGACGCCGAGCATCTTGGCGATCTGGATCAGCAGCAAGCCGACTCCGCCGGCTGCGGCGTGAACGAGCGCCGTCTCACCCCGTTTGAGCGTATAGGTGCTGTGAGTCAGATAATGGGCGGTCATCCCCTGAAGCATGGTTGCCGCGGCGGAACGGCTGTCAATTTTATCGGGCACGGGAACGAGCTTCCACGCGGGCACGATCGCATACTCCGCGTAGGCCCCCGGCTCCATTGCGTAGGCGACGCGGGCGCCGACGTTAAGGTCTGTCGCGCCAGGTCCGACAGCGTCGACAGTTCCAGCCGCCTCCCTGCCGAGAATAAACGGCAGCGGCAGCTGATAGAGCCCGGTGCGCTGATAGATGTCGATAAAATTAAGACCGATCGCTTCGATCTTTACGCGTGCTTCGCCGGCCTTGGGCTCGGGGATTGGTAAATCTTCGTTGGTTAAGACTTCAGGGCCGCCGTATTGGTGGACGCGTACCGCTCTCATGAATCACTCTCCCTCTCGCCGTCGATTTACTACCGCCTGTTTCTTTGCAGAAGCATTTTCAACACGGGTGGAATACGACGCCAAGAGCGCCGAAGGGAGCGAAAGACGAGGCGAATCAAAGAGGGGGATGATTTTTATTTCCCTAATTTCCTACCAGACTGATTCGATCCCAAAGCGTTCGGTGTGCCAATGGGTGTACGCCGTTAATTGCGCGTGCTCTACTCGGCGACCCTGCTTGTTCGTAAGCGCAAAGACCGGTGGTCGAGTCTGCTAAGAACCGACTACCGTCTTCGTCCTTGAGGACGGCGAAAGAAAAAGGATGACTTGGAGTCGTCCTTGCCACCGGCTGACTGCTTAAGCATCTTGGCGACCTTTTTTCCCATGACGTCTACGACATAATTAGACAACAAATGATCGCGCACGCTTTTGATCTTCTGCCTGATCAAATTTTTACGCACGTTGTCCATAACCCCGATTCGCAAATCGTCGGTCCGTAGCGAAACCGTGGCTTCGCGCCCTCGCGTTGCCAGCCGAAGCGAAAATCTTCCCTCTTGGGTGGGGTCGAGTAAGTTGTATTCAAGCTTTTTGTCGATGCTGCGGATTATACCTCTTAAAAGTTCTGCGCTCTGTTTAACCGCTTCACGTTCGGTCATGGAACCTCCTTGTTTACGGCCCAATAATTGCCGCCGAGATCGGCGGACGACCTCGGCGCCTAAAAAAATTAATCCAAGAACAGCTCAGTTCCGACGTCACTGACAGGGAGCAACGCCGGAGTCGCGGATGCATTTCCTTACTTCCCGTTCATTGGCGCCGAGCCGACGGGATTTGCGCAAAGAAAAGAGGGGGCAACCCGACCTGTTGCCCCCTGGTGACTAGCTAAGAAATGACAAGACTACCAGCGATTGCGTCCGCCGTCGCGGTTGCCACCGCCGCCGCCGCCGTTATCGCGCCGCGCCATCGGTTTGGCTTCATTCACGGTCAGGGTGCGGCCGTCGAGTTGGGTGCCGTTCAGCGATTCGATGGCCTTTTGGGCCTCGCCGCTGGAACTCATCTCGACGAAGCCAAAGCCCCGCGATTGTCCGGTGAACTTATCCGCGATCACATTGGCCGATTCGACCGACCCGTGCGCTGAAAATATTTCCTGCAGCCGCCCCTCGGTAACCGAATAAGGCAGACCGCCAACATATAATTTACTACCCATGTTCTCCTCCTATGAGAGAATTGTTGTCTTTGACCCTGAGAATTAGACTGCCAGTAGGCAGAACATGGGCTAGTTGATTACTGAAACCACGCTCTGGTCGGATTGTCTGTTGGGTATCGTTCGCAAGGAGAGAGACGAATTAGAGGCCTTCAGCGTTTGTGTGTTCCTCTTTCAGAAGGCCTATTACTGAAGTAGGAAGATCACCCTACGTGATTAAAGTGGCACTGTCAATCGCACTCTGAATTTTACTTAGTATGAGAATGCACAGCCGTCAGCGCTGCCCCCAAGGCATGACGATCGTTTCGATCGGTTGGGGCAACTCCGCTTTGGATATTTTTAGCAGCGGCGTGCTGAGCATTTTTACCCGCGTCAAGCCCAGGGTGTATTCGCCCACGGCAGCTTCCCACCAGAAGTGCTTGGGGATGGCGATTTTCGGATTCACTAACTTGGTCACTTCGCGTGCTTCCGTCGGCGTGACCGTGTAGTAACCGCCGGCGATGGGGACTAACAGGATGTCGATCTTGCCCATCATCTTCAGCTGATCGGGAGTCAGCACGTGACCGAGGTCGCCCAGGTGGGCGATACAGATGTCATCGACGCGAAAGACGAAGATCGCATTCTTGCCGCGCTGCATACCGCGGCTTTTGTCGTGAAACGCGGGCACCACGTAGACGGACACATCGCGGATCGTCGTGGAAATTTTTTGCCAGTTCTCGCCGCCGGGGGTGAGGCCGTGGAGAATCACCGGCGTGCCGGGCGCCATGTGGACGCTGCTATGCGGGCCGTGCTGATGGCTGGCAGTGACGATATGTTGTGGCAGGGTCGGCCGCGGCAGATCGAAGGCGCCATGGGGGTCGGTGAGGACTCGCGTGCCTTTCGATGACGTGATCTGAAATGTCGAGTGTCCCAGCCATTCGATCGTTACGGCTGGCGCCGCGCTAGCAGCGGCGCGAAAAACTCTGCCTTGGACGACATCGAGTTCATGGCAGAAGGCTAGGACCCGCGCTGGTGACGCCAGCAGCGCGATCATTATGGTGATTCGGCATAAGATTCGAATCATTGGTGCGCAATCCATGGCGCGTTCTGCGGTTTCGAGTTGCGGCTTTGTAGGGGGTAATCCTGCGTGATTGCCCTTCCCGAGGGCAGACACATTGGTCTGCCCCTACAATTATATCAGCCCCCACTTCCTTCTCATCCACCATTCGACGCTCAGCAGCAGCAGGATGATGCTGAACGGCCACAGCGTGCTCCACAGCCGGGTTTGGCGCTGTTCGATGATCTGCGACGGCGCGACGGCTTCCAGCTTGGCGGCGATTTTCTCCAGGCTCTTTTCGCTCCATTCGTCGATGAAGAAATATTCGCCTTTGCTCGACTCGGCGATTTGCTTGAGCAAATCGACACGCGGCCGGCCGTCGTCGGTTTCACCGTAGGAGAATGCCGCGCTGAAGCTGGTTCGGTCTTTGCCCAACGCTTTGCCCGCCAGGCTCGCTTCCGCTTCGACGCGGTAGGTGCCTTCCTTGGTCGGGATGAATTCGCCAGTGTATTCACCGTCTTCGGCATCGGCGCTGGCGCCAATTAAAACCGGTTCGCCGTCGGCGCTGAGCACGCGCAGCTGCACCGAAGCTTGGCGCGTCGGCGTGAAGTCGTCCTTTAGAACTTTCAACTTGATCGCGACTTTCTCGCCCGGTTGTGCCGTCGCGATGGGACGAAGCTGCACTTGCTCGAAGGATGGCTCCTGGGCCAGCCAACGGACCGCTTGGCGGATGAGCTTTAGATGATTTTGCGGCGTTTCCTTGTTTCCCACGGCGATGAAGTTCCAGCGCCAGGCATCGTCGCTCATGAGCGCCAAGGTGCGCCCTTTACCAAAGCGGCCGATGGCCAACAACGGCGCGCCACTGCTAGCGCCGTCGCCGCCGGTTGAGATCAACACTTCACCGCGCACGCCACGCACCTGATTGAGCCCGGTGAGCGGCGGCATCTTGCTCCAGGCTTCCTCATTGGTTTTCGGATCGGGCACCAGACGCGTCACCGGATGTGCCTTGCCCGTGGGAGTGAGCACCGCGTTCAGCGCGCCGAGGGATTGATAATTTCCCTTGCCGTCGAGCTCCACCGGCAACACCTCACGCAGTGCGCTTTCGCCGTAGCCGCCGCTGTCGAAGGCGCGCGCGCCGCCGAACATCGCCAAGCCGCCGCCGTCGCGCACGAAGTCGCGCACGCGCTCAAGGTAAACCGGGTTAAAATAGGCGCGGTGAGAAAAATCGTCGAAGAAGATCACGTCGAAGTTTTTAAGCTCTTCGAGAAAGATATCGTCGATGGGAAAGGGGATCAGGCTCAACTGGCTCTCGGGCACGTCGACGCTGTCGGTGGGGGTGCGTAAAAAGACGAAGGAGACCAGCTCGATCAGCGGGTCCTGTTTCATCGCCATGCGGAGAAATCGGTAGTTCCACGCCGGCGAGCCGGAGAGCGTTAGCACGCGTAGCTTATCGCGCTGCACGTCGACTTTGAATTCTTTCTGATTGTTCTGGGCGATCTGCTCGCCGGGCTGGACCGGGATGCTCACGGAAAATCCATGGGTGCCCAGATCCTTCGGCGTGAAGCTCAGCGTGATTTTCTGCTCGAAGGGATCGGCATCGATGGTAATATTTCGCGTGGTGACGAGGTTCTTGCCTCGGTTGAAAAACAGCGGCAGCGACTTTCCCTTCATGCCGGAGGCGGCGACGGTGAGGTCGAGCTTGAACTCGCGGCCACGAAAGGCGAATTCCGGCGTGGCGAGCTTGGCGATACGCGCATCGATGAAATTTTCGGCATTACCGACGCCGACGGTGAAGACCGGCACCGGCAGGGGCGGCGCGCCGTCGAGAGATTTTTTGTCGCCGTTGGTGATGCCGTCGGAAAACAGCACGATGGCCGATTGCGCGCTGCCGTCCCGGGCGGTTTGCTGTAACAATTCCAATAATCGCGTGCCGGGATCTTGCGGTTTTAGGCCCGCCAAGCTGCCCGGCGCAATGGGTTCCAGGCTGGTGCCGAATCGGATGACGCGGAGATCGTAGTCGCGATTCATTTTTTGAATCACTGAGTCGTTCGCATTGGGACCGGCATCGAGCTTCTCGCGCACCCGATCGAGACGGCTTTTTGCCGGTTGTTCGGTCGTCGACGCTTGATTGCCCGCCGGGAAGTTCATGCTCTGGGAGCTGTCGATCAACAACGTCAGCGGCCGGCGCAGCTTGGTGACGCGCTTGTCGATCAGCGCCGGGCCGAGCAGAAAAAAGAGCAGGCCCATGTAGACTACCGCGCGCAGTAGGGTGAGAAAGACGCATTGCCCGACCGGCAAACGTTTTTTCAAACCGAGAAATTGTTGCACCAGCAGCGCTACGGTGGCGCCGCCGATCAGCCCGACCAGCCAGCCGGGCAACGAGCCGATGAGATAGAGATCTTGCATCGCTTACCGGGTCAGCCGCTTTCGGATAAACGGGACATGGATGAGGTCGTCTTTGTAGTTCTCGGTCATGGCGTAGAGAATCAAATTGATGCCCAGATGAAAGGCGTCTTTGCGCTGGGCTTCGCCGCCGGGCGTGCAGGCGTTGGTCCATTTGCCGAGCTGATCGCGTTCCCAGGCGCCGCCCAGGTCGTTCTGGCAGTAGACCACCGGCATCGAGTTGCCGAGGGTAATCCCTTCAAGGGTGGGGCTGACGATGCGCACACCGCCAATGCGGCGCAGCAAATAATAACTGCGCAGCGCGGCGTGACCGCTCGGCACCCGTTTGAATTCGTTACCGGGGAGGATTTTTTGCATCTCGCGGCGCACCGCTTTGTCGAAGCCGTAACCTTGCTGGCCGAGCGCGTCGTCGATGAGCAGAAAACCGCCGTAGGAAAGAAAGCGGCGAAGGTTATCAATCTCATCGGCGCTCAACGGGTCGAATTCATACTTGCCGGCCCAGTAGAGAAATGGATAGTTAAAGAGATCGCGATCGGTGAGACTGATTTCATGGCGCACCGTGGCGGCCTCGACGCTGGTGCGTGCCATCAGTTCTTCCATCAATGGCGTGACCGAGAGTGGATGGGGGTTCCAATCACCGCCGCGATAGCGGATCTGGGCGAAGACGAACTGCAAAACGCGCTTGTCTTTCGGATGGTTGGCGAACGCTAAGTTAGGTGATACACCCGCGCCAAGCAGACCTTGTGAGAGCAGTTGGATAAATTTGCGGCGATGCATAACGCGGAAGTAAAAGGTTAAAAGTAAAAGGGCAAAAGTGAATTCAGAGAAATGCTCATTGGAGATTTTGCCTTTTTACTTTTGCCCTTTGCCTTTCTTCAAAATCTTTGACCCAGCCATCCTTCTACGAGCAAGGTTACAATGAGCAACGCCAGCAAGGGAAGCGCAAGATCGACGCGCTTGCCACCCTCTTTGAGGGTTTCGACCGGGATTACCTGGGCGCGGATCGGCGTCAGCTTGGCTTGCAGCTCGCGCGGGCTAATTTCATCTAAGCGCGATTCCAGGAATGGCGCGTTGACGGCGTAAAACGGCGGCACGTCGCCGTCCTTGTCGGCGCCGGCCGGCAGCGCTAGGCGGTAGATTCCGGCTCGATCGTTCTCGTCAATGGTTGCGATGGCGGTCGCGCGCGAGCGGTCTTTCTCAGCGGCGATGGCGACGTCTAAATTCCGCTTATCCGGTTTGGTCACCCGCAGGTTTTTGCCGACCAAGCTCGGCGGCAGGGACAACTCTTTGGCCGCGCCGACGGCGATGCCGCCATCCAAGCTGCCGCGCTTGCCGCCGGCGAGATATTGGGTCAGCGCTTGGATCAACGGCAGATAAACGGTTTTCACCGGCAGATCGTTCCAGTCGCGGTCGGCGCTGGTGGTGATCAGCATGACTTTGCCGGCGCCGACTTTTTGTTCGAGCAGCAGCGGATCGCCGTTGGCGAGCGAGATCAGCGCCTTGCCGGCACCGCGCGCGTAGCTCCACACACGCGCCGATTTGACCGATTCTTGCAGGATCGCATCGGCGAAAATTTGCAGGGCCGGATGAGTGAAGTCTATTTTGTCGATCTTTTCGCCGGTGGCTTCCGCGCCGGTCTTCTTGTCGCGCAGGGATGCGGGAAGAACCTGAGCGAGCTTCTGATTGTAATTTTCCGGCTGAATTTTATCGCCGAGGAAGATCAGCAAGCCGCCGCCCTGGCGCAAATAGTTTTGCAGTTTGCTGACAAAGCCGTCGGGTAGGGCGGCGACATTGCACAGCGCGACCACTTGATAGGAGTCCAAGTTCGCCGCGTTCAAGCCGTCGGTGACGATGACCGTCGGCAGAAACAACGAGGTGTCGCGCTCGCCGGCCGGATTGAGCGCGCGGATGAGAAAGAAACTTTCACTTTGCACCAGCGCAGTCTGCGGATCGCCGTCGACGACGAGGACCCTCAGTTTGTCCTGCGCTTCCAAGGTGAAATTCGCGACCGCGTTGCCGGTGAAGTTTTCTTTCTTCAATGTCACTTGACCGGTGTGGGCGCCCGGCTGGCCGATGCGGGTCTGAAAGCTCACTGAGGTCTCGCCCTTGGGCGGCACGGTGACGAGCTTTTGTTCCTTGTTTTGCCCGTCGATGCTTAGCTGCACGAGCAGGTCTTTGATTTCGCTATCGCTGAAATTAGCCACGGCGGCTTCGATTTGCACCGGCAGATTGACGCCGATGCCTTGGCTCGCCAGGCGGATTTCTTTGATGCTGCCGTTGAGCGGCTGCTGCTTGCGGCCGATGTGAATCAACTTGAGCGCGATCGACGGATCGACCCGCTTCATGCTCGCCAGTGAAAATTGGTCCCAGCCGGTGAGTCCCATGTCGGTGATGAAGCGGATTTCTTTCTCTCCGGCCGGCTCCTGCAGCAGTTCATAGGCTTTGCTCAAGGCGGCGCTCAGATTCGCTGTGCCGTCGGCGATTTCGATCGCTTCGAGCTCTTTGAGCAGGATCTCTTTTTGACCCTTGAGGCGGAACGCTTCCTTGCCGTCGATGTTGGTCGGGATCAACGCCGCGCGGTCGCCGTCGTTCAGGCCGGAGATCAACAAACGCGCCGCTTCTTTGGCTTGCTTAAAGCCGTTGCCGTCGCCGGCCCATTTCATGCTCAATGAATTATCCAACACGACTACGAGCGCCACCGGGCCGCCGCCGGCGAACAGGCCCGCGCCGGTTTGAAAGATCGGATTGGCGAGCAGCAGCGCCAGGCAAATCACCGCCAGCGTGCGCAACGCCAAGAGCAGCCAGTGGCGCAGCCGATAGCTCCGCGAGATGCGTTTTTGCGACAGCAAAATGAAGCGCACGGCGGGAAAGCGGATGCGCTTCAAGCGGCGCCGGTTGAGCAAATGAATCACAATCGGCAGCGAGGCCGCGGCGAGACCGAACAGAAACGCGGGATAGAGAAAGAAAACCGACATCGGCGGCTCAACCCCTCCAACTTAGGTAGCTCGCCAATGCTTGATCGAGCGGCGTCGATGTCGAGATCAGTTGATAGTCAATGGAGTCGGCGTGGCATTGCTTGCGCATGTCGGCGATGAATTCTTGCACCACGGTCTGGTAAGTCGCGCGAATGGCGCGCGGGTCGGCGATGATCTGCAGGTTCGCCGCTTCGAGGTCTTCGAACAAGATATTGCCGTCAAAGGGCAGATCGAGCTCGGCCTGATCCAATAAGTGAAACACGATGACATCGTTGCCCTTGAAGCGGAATTGGCGCAGCCCTTTGAGAATTGGCTCGGGCTCGTCGAGCAGATCGGACACCAGAATGACCAAGCCGCGCCGGCGCAGCTGGCCGGCGATGTCTTCGAGGATTTTGCCGACGTTGGTTTCGCCGGCCGGGCCGCGGTTCTCCAGGGCGTGAAGAATTTGCAGCAGATAGTCGCGCTTGGCCCGGGGCGGCACGAAAGATTCGATGCGATTCGAAAACGTCACGACACCGGCGGCGTCCTGCTGCTTGAGAATCAGATACGCCAGAGACGCGGTGAGCGTGCAGCCATAGTCGAACTTCGATATGCCGTCCGAGGCGTAGTTCATCGACGCGCTGGCGTCGAGCAGGAGATAAGCGCGCAGGTTGGTTTCGTCTTCGTATTCTTTGATGAAATAACGGTCGAACTTGCCGAGCGCCTTCCAGTCGATACGGCGTATTTCATCGCCGGGGGAATACTCGCGGTGCTCTTCGAACTCGACGCTAAAACCCTTGGCCCGGCTCTTGTGCACGCCGGACATCAAACCTTCGACCACCCAGCGCGCGCGCAAGCCGAGATTGGCGATGCCGGCTAGGACTTTCGGGTCGAAGTAGTTTTTGTCGTTGGTGGCCATGTTGCGATTAACTGGTCGAGGATGGATGATCGAGGATCGCTATCCTCTATGTTCTCGCAAGATATTTTCTTACCACCAGCGATTGCGATAATCTAGCCAGCGGCGGTGGCCGCTGGCTATTGCAAATTTCAAATTTGGTCCGAAATCTGGAATATCGAATTTGTAATCCGGAATGGGCGTCCGCGCCGCGCTAGAGCGCTTTGCCGTCGGTGGACGGTTTCACGTCGGTGAGCAGGCGCTGAATGATATCAAGCGAGCTAATGCCTTCGCCTTGGGCCTTAAAGTTGGGCACGATGCGGTGGCGCAGCACGGACGGGGCGAGGGCTTGGATGTCTTCGATCGACACGGCGTAGCGTCCTTGCAGGATCGTCCGTGCCTTGGCGCCTAAGATTAGGTATTGCGAGGCGCGCGGGCCGGCGCCCCATTCGACGAAGTCTTTGATGTAGGGCGAAGCGGCGCTGTTTTGTGGACGGGAGTTCTGCGCCAGGGCGACGGCGTAAGAAATGACAAAAGGCGAGACCGGCACCTTGCGCACTAAATCTTGATAACGCCGGATCGCCGCTCCGTCCATGACTTTTTGCGGCGACGGCTTGTCAGTGGAAGTGGTTTGCATGACGATCTGCACTTCGTCATCGAAGTCTGGGTAACGAATCTCGATATTGAGCATGAAGCGGTCGAGCTGCGCCTCGGGCAGCGGATAGGTGCCTTCCTGTTCGATGGGGTTTTGCGTCGCCAAGACGAAAAACGGCAGATCGAGCGGGAAAGTGGTGCCGCCGGCGGTGACTTTGTATTCCTGCATCGATTGCAAGAGCGCGGCTTGCGTCTTCGGCGGCGTGCGGTTGATCTCGTCGGCAAGCAGAATATTGGTGAAAATTGGGCCGCGCAAGAATTGAAATTGCCTTCGGCCCGTGCTGGCGTCCTCTTGGAGAATATCGGTGCCGGTGATGTCGGAGGGCATCAGATCCGGGGTGAACTGAATGCGGTTGAAATCCAAATCCAAAATTTCCGATAGCGTGCTGATCAGCAGGGTCTTCGCCAAGCCCGGCACGCCGACGAGCAAGCAGTGGCCGCGGGCGAACAGCGCGATCAGGACTTCTTCAATGACCCGGTCTTGGCCGACGATGACCTTGCGGATCTCACCCAGCATGGTGTCGCGCTTGGCGGCGAACTCTTCGATCTCGGCGATCTCATGTTGTTGAATCTCCGTTGCTTCCATGGGGCTTCCTTTGCTCTCGCTTAATTTAGCTTCAATTGCTGCCGGCGAGCTTCTCGAGCGTGGTCTTTGCCTGCCGGGCCTTTTCGTGTTCGCCGATGGCGGCGTAGGCGTCGATCAGCAGGCGATAGATCAACGGATGGTACGGGTTTATCTGTATCGCTTCTTCGAGCACGCTGCGCGCTTCCTTAAATTGTTTGGTGGCGTGGTAGGCGCGGCCGAGCTGGACATAAGTATTCGCTCCGTCCGGTTCGATCTCCAGGGCTTTCTTGAGCAGTGCCAGCGCTTCCTCGGCGCGGTTTTGTTCGACCATCACGCGCCCTAGCTTATTGAGTATGACCGGTGACTGGGGGCTTGCCTGCAAGGCGCGCTGGTACTCGCTGAGCGCCGCCACCGGGCGCCCCTTGGCGAGCAGTTGGTCAGCCAGATGGGTGCGGTTACGGGCAATGGCGGACTGTATTTCGCGCAACTCTACTACGTCTTCGTCTTCCTTCTGGTCTTTACGCACTTTCAAGCGGCGCACCCGGCTGCCTTCGATGGGTTTCAGCCCTTTGGCTTTGAGAAAGCCTTTCCACTTGGTCTCGAAGGCGTCGAAAGACAAGCCATAGACCTTCTCGATCGCTTCCGGCGTCGGTTTGTCATTGAGTGTTGCGAGCAGTTCGCGCATGCCAGTTCTGCCTTTGCTCTGATTGATAAAGTCCACCGCCGAGGCGGCTTCGGCGTAGGCCAGCTGCACCTGTTCCGGTGTGTCTAAATGGATCAGCGACGGCTCCATTTTCTTAAATCCGACAAACTGGTTTTTCTCCAGCGCCTGGACCAGCAAGGTTTGATTGGCCGGGGTTAAATAATCTTCCGCGGCGTCTTTCGCCGGCTCCGCTTTGCGCCAGCGGGTTTCGTAGAAGCGGGCCATGCCCTCGTGCAGCCAGATCGGCGCCTGATTGTTGGTCAAACCGACGATGGCGTAATGCAAATATTCGTGGCTCAGGGAATCGACCCAGCGGTAGCCAAAGCTCAGCGCCCGCGGCGAGATGATCATTAGCTTGTTAAATTTACAGATGCCAACGGCGCCGGTCTCTTCGATGTCGCGCAGCGAAAGGGTGGAGATGGCGTTGAAGCTGGTGGCGTCCGGCGCGATCTCGACGCGCACTTTGTCCTTCGGGTAGTATCCCAGCTCGGCGCCGATCGCATCGTAGCTTCTCTCCAGCGCATTGAGCGCGTGGGGCACGAGGATGGCGTCGCGCCGGTCGTCGACGAACAAGATGAAATGAGCGCTTTCGTAGCGTTTGAAGCTTTTATGAACGTCGACGCTGAGTTGGCTGAGTAACTTCCAGCCCTGGCGCCGCTGGTCTTTCGAGGCGACCGAGTCTGCGGCCAAAGCGCGGTCGATGAGGCTTAAAGCTTCTTGATAGCGGCCTTGGTAGAACTTGATCCGGCCATCGAACTCGAGGGCCGCCGCCGACTTGGGGTTTTCTTTGAGCGCCTTAGTGGCAACGGCCTCCGCTTCGGCGATGCGCCAAGCGTCCAATAAATCTTCGCCGGCTTTAAATTCCCGCTCCGCTTCCGCGGCGAATAGCCGGGTGGCGAGCAAACAAAATAGGATGGCGAATAACGAAAGTCGGTATTTCAAGCGGCGGTCACTCGGAAAGATTTTTGAAGTAGCGCTCGATCTGCTCTTTCATCTGCGGCGGCACGCCTTGCTTGAGCGATTCGAGGATTTCCTCGCGGAAGTTACGCGGCGCTTTGTACTCTTCTTTGCCCGGCAGGCGGAACTTTTCGGTGTCCAACCCGGTGAAGCCTTGTTCGATATCGAACTCGGGGAACTGCGGCATGCCTGGCAGCGGCGTGAGCGAGCCATAGGGCAGGAAGCGGCCGCCGCGGAATAGCCGGGTCATCGGCATGTTGCCTAGCTGGCCGCGCTGCGCCATCTGCTGCATGGCCGACTGCATCTGCTGTTGCGATTGCGAGAGCCGTTCCAGCGCGGTGCGTTCCGGCGGCACGGCGCCGCGCGAGTCGAGCTGGCCCAAGCGGCTCTGGGCGTTGCCCATTGATTGACCCGCTTCGCCGATGCTTTGCAGAATCTTCGGATCGAGCTGGGGGAAAAGCTGGAACAGCGATTCTAGCTTCTCGTGCAGCGTTTCGGTGCGCTCCTTCAAGACATCTTGGCGCTGCGCCAACTCGCGCAGCCGGCGTTTGTCGGCGTCGCTGAGCGCCTGCATCGGTTCGTCGAGCAGAGCTTGCAGCTCGGATTTGATGTCGTTGACGCTTTTTTCGGCGCGCTGCGCTTTGGGCTCTTGGGCCGCGGTGCGCTTTTTCGCCAATTCCTTGCGCATATAACCGTCGCCGTCGTTAAAACCGGGAAAATCGCGCTGGCTCAGCTTGGCGATCAAGTTTCTCAGCAGCGCGTTCATGGTTGCGTCGTCCATATTGGAGAGCAAGCTTGGATCGTCGGCTCCTTCGCGATCGGGGAACAGTTCGGTCAGCTTGCCGAGCTCGGCGATGGAACGCTCCAAGAAGCGCTCCAGTTTGCTTTTCAACGCGGCATCGCGCTCGGCCATGCCGGCGCTGTTGATCCCTTCGGTGTTCACCAAGATTTCCTGCTGTTCGCGGGCGAGCTCTTGGAGCTCGTTACTCTGGCGCTGCATCTCGCCCTGCATCCGACCCATGCCCGATGCCATCTGCGAGCGCTGCATGTTCTGCATGGCGGCGACCATTTGCGCCATCTGATTAAACAATTCCCGCGCCAACTGCCGGGCGCCTTCGATGTCGCCCTGTTGCAGGCGTTTGCGAATCTCATCGAGCTGGCGCTGCATGTCTTGAAAGCCGAGCGACTGCATCTGCTCGGGGTTCATGAACTCGTCGGGCATCTGCTGCGCCAGCTGCGATAGGGCTTGTTGCAAATCGGCGAGAGTTTTGGCCAGCTCGGCGATTTGTTTCATGATCGCGTCGAGATTCTTATCGCCACTTTGCAGCTTGTCCAGAGAGTCCATCAAGCGCTCTTGGCTGCGCGCCAGGTCTTGCGCCCGCGACGCCAACTCTTGTGCCTGCATGCGCTTGCCGATGTCTTCGGACAAGAGCGACATGCGCTCCAATTCGGACGCAATTTCGTCGCGGGCTTTGAGCTTGTCGTCGCTGTTTGCGGCTTGCTCCTGTTTGCGCAACAGATCGTTTTGGGTGAATTCCAAATTACGCCTGAGCGCTTCAAGATCCTGCCAGGTCGCGAAATCCGACATGCGGTCTTTTTCCGTGCGCCGCATCACTTCTTCAGTTCGCTTGAGCGCGTCGGCGAGATTTTGCTCAAAGCGCTGCTGCATGTCTTTTGCTTGCGCCGTCGGCTTCTCGCCCGGTTGCGGTGTTTCCAGGTGATCGCCGAGCAGATCTACTATGCGCGCGTTCAAGTCGCGCACCATCTCGGTTGTCAGCTGATGCTCGCCTTTGAGATTCTTAAGCTTCAAGCGCAACGAGCGGGAGGTGCCGATCTTCGGACCGGAGATGGTGTCGTTGTCGAAAACTTGCAGGAAGAACAGAGCCTCTTCGCCGTCGCGGAGCGCCAGCTTGCCGAGGTCCCATTTATATTGTTCGCGCAGAATGAGCCGCTTGATATCGTCTTTCTGCAAGCGGATCTTGTCTTCGCGGTCGCCGACCTTGGTGATTAAATTGACCTCGGAGATGCCGAAATCGTCGCGCGCGCTGTATTCGAGGTTCAAGATTTCATCACCGTTGATTTCCAGGTCTTCGGTGGGTCGGAGCAGATCGACGGTTGGGAAACCGTCGGGCTTCACGCGCAGGTCATAACTGATCGGCGAGTTGCGAAAGCCATGCTGGTCTTCGACCAAAATTCGATACGACTGGGATTGAAACAGCACCAGATTCGCCTGCAATTTGCGGCCGTCGACCTTGAGCGGGATTTTCTTGCCGTCGTCCATCATAATCTCGGCCTTAACCACCTCTTTGGTCGCCACCGCGTCGAGACGAATGGTCGATCCCTTGAGCCCTTCGATGCCGCCTTCGGGAACTGAAACCGAGCCCAGGCCAGCGTAGGCTGGAGGATAGAGGATCAACTGCAGGTTGGCGATCTCCGGCGGGTCGATCGCTTCGGCCGTGAAGGTCTGCGAGGTCAGCGCCGCGTTGGCGACGCGGTAGTTCAGGGTCCTGTCGAGGCGGGAAATTTTCGCGCTGAACTTTCCCGCGCCGAGATTTTCCATGGCGGTCTTTTCCAGGCCGACAAGCTCGCCGCGTGAATTCGCTCCCTGCCAGGTAATTAATTCAAGAGCGGCCGGGAGCGCTCCCGCCGTCGCCGCTTGGATCGTCACCGGCGTGCCGCGGGCGACGCGCAAACCCTTCGGTTCGACTTCGAGCGTTGTGACCGTCGGCGGCAAGTGGTCGAGCGGATGGGTCAGCATGCTTAAAGTTCCGCCAACCCATGCCGGATTGAACAGCACCATCGCCGACACTGGCGCGAGCAAAAATCCGAGCAACCGCAGGCTTGATCGTAACCCTTGAGTGTCGAGCAGGTCGTCGACCTTCAGACCGGCGATCTGTTTCTTAGTCGTGCGCAAAAGTGCCAGCACCATGGAAGTCGACAACCCATGAGCGTCTTTCGAAGCCACGACCTCGGGATAGAGCTGCAGCGAATTGATCAGATTATTGCGCAGCTTGGGCCGTCTCTGCTCGATATAAAGCGCGGCTCGCTCTTGCGACATCCGGCCGAGAAACCGATAGATCGTCCAACCGATTGCGGCGAGCAGCACGATGCCGGTGATAATGCTGTAGGCCAGCGGCGCGTAGGGTAGCAGATTTTTGAGATAAATAACTGCCGGGCCAGCGGCGAACAGCAGCAGAGCGCAGATCGCCAAGAGGCAGAGTCCTTCAACCCCTCGAAGCAGCTTAAAACGCCGAACGAAACGCTTCAGGAACGAGGCAAGCTCTTGATATTCTTCTTGTCCCATAATTTACGAATTAAAAATTATCTTATCCCTGATTAGGGGGGCTTGTCCATCCCATGGAGTGATTCGGCACCGCGGCGGGCTCGGTGCTTGCTTTCCACTAATTTTAGATGTTAAGTGGCGCCATGGATTTATTTGACCTGACAGTTAACCAACTCAAACGGGCTACTGCGATTAAAGAACGGATCGAGGAGCTAAACAAAGAACTCCGTAGCATCCTCGGTCTGTCAGCCAATTCTGGAGCGGCGCCAAAGAAAAGGCGGGCCATGCGCGTTTCTGGGAAAGCGGGCGTTGCCGCTAAACCATCGGCGCGTTCAGGCAAACCCGCTGCCAAGCCCAAGAAGAAAGTCTTTAGCGCGGCAACCCGAGCGAAATTATCGGCGAAATTGAAGGCCTATTGGGCCGCGAAGCGAGCCGGCAAGAAGTAATCCTGGGCAATTTGTATCTCACTTAAGTCGCCAAGCCCCGCGAGGGACCTGGCGACTTTTTTATGTGGGATTAAGGCCCGCGCAGTCGGTTTGTCACACGTTCTTTCACGGACGGTTTCTCGACCGCCTTATTCGTCCCCCAGGACTATTTTATTACAAGAAACGTCAATCTACCTTGAGTTGCGCGCGTCCCGGTCAACCTCCAGTTCGGTGGGTGGCAACCGGTTTTCGCATATGCTATGGAAATCGGATACCTAAGAGTCATTGAGAAAGGAATAGTCGGCGCGCATGGATAATTTGGAACCGGAGAAACTAGAATTGCACGAGGGACATGATGAGGATTTCGACGAAGAAGACGAAGGCGCGATGGATGAAAACCATCCGATGTGGCGTTCGGAGCGGATCACCCTCAACTCGGTCGGCATCGACATCGGCTCCTCGACCTCTCATCTGATCTTTTCCCGTTTGACGCTGCGCCGCCAGGGCGTCGCTTTGTCGAGCCGCTTCGTCGTCGTCAACCGCGAGATTATTCATGAGTCACCGATTTTTTTAACCCCCTATGTCGATAAGACCACCATCGATACCAACAAGCTGGGTGACTTTATTCACGAAGCTTACCGCAACGCGGCCTTGACTCCCGAAGACATCGACACCGGCGCGATCATCGTCACCGGCGAGGCGGTGAAGAAGAAAAACGCCGAGGCGATCGCCGCGCTGTTTTCCGCCGAGGCGGGAAAATTCATTTGCGCCACGGCGGGCCATAATTTGGAATCGATACTCGCGGCCTATGGCTCCGGCGCGGTGCATATGACCTATCATGAGGGCGGCGATTTCACGGTCATGAACGTCGATGTCGGCGGCGGCACCAGCAAAGTGGCGATCGTTCAGGGTGGCAAAGTGATCGACACCTGCGCGGTCGAAGTCGGCGCCAGGCTCATTGCCATGGACGAGAACGGCGTGATCAACCGGCTTGAGGATACGGCGCTTAAAATAGCCAAAATGGCCGGCATCGACGGACTCCGACTGGGCGGCATCATGACCGACGATCAGAAAGATAAATTCTCTCAGTCGTTAACCGATTCGCTGTTCCAAGTATTGGAGCGCGGCAAGTTGTCACCCGAAGTGCAAAATCTTTTGCTCACGCCCAATCTTGATTTCACCGACCCAATTCACGCCGTGATGTTTTCCGGCGGTGTGTCCGAGTTCATTTATGGCTACGAGAAGCGCAATCTCGGCGACCTCGGCGTGCAGCTCGGCAAAAAAGTGCGCGCCCGCGCCAACCAGTTGGGCGGCGGCAAGATTCCGCTCAGGCCGGCGGAAGTGCGCATTCGCGCCACGGTCATCGGTGCGTCGCAGTACACCGTGCAGGTGAGCGGTAATACGATTTACTTGTCCCACCCCGAATTGCTGCCGCTGCGCAATCAGCAGGTCGTCACGCCGCAGTTCGAACAGAAGGAATCGATTAGCGCCGCCGAAATCAAAGAGGCCGTCGAGCGGGCGCTGCAGCGCTTCGACGCCGATGATGTCGACCGCTCGGTGGCTTTGGCGATTCGCTGGGAGCTTGGGCCTTCTTACCCGCTGATTCGGACTTTGGCCGAAGGTTTGGTCAACGCCATGAAAGGCCATATCGACAACGGCCAGCCGCTGGTTTTAGTCTTCGACGCGGACATCGCCAAGCTCATGGGTAACATTATCGAACGGGAGCTGATTCCCGGCGCGGGCATCATCTCCATCGATGGCATAGATCTGAAGGATTTTGACTTCATCGATATTGGCCAGGAGTTGCCCGACGCCAAAGCGGTGCCGGTGGTGATCAAGTCGCTGATTTTCCGCAATACCGAGCACGGCCGCGGGCACCATGCTCAGCATTAAAAAGAAGGCAGAGGATAGAGAGTCGAGGTTGGACGATCGCGCCCGAGCATTTTGCCATACTCCATTCTCGACCTTTTGTTACATTGACTTCCTCGCTGAATTCTAATATTTTTTAAAAATCCTTAGATTACAGGTGCTTAACTTTTTATGGACGAACCGAGCGGACTGCATAATTTTCTCGAAATCGTGACCAAGCCGGACAATATTCCGATCGTCGCGATGCTCATTCTGGTAATATTCTTTACCTGGCTGGGGATGAAGGAAGCTCTGAAGAACGACAAGCTGGTTGAAGAAGGCAGAGAAGACGATATCCCAAAAGAAATGTGGAAATAGGTCGTGTGGACCTGGCTGGCGGCGCTGGCCGTCGCTATTCTTTTAGGGATTGGTTTTTCGTTCGCTGCCGAGTCAGACTCTCCTTTACGCAGTGAAAAGCAGTGGGAACTGGCGCGCAAGGATTTGGCGCTGGGAAAAGCCGGCGAGGCCAAAGCGGCCTTCGAGGATTTACTAAAACGGTATCCGAACGACGCCGACCTGCATTTGTTCTTGGGCATGTCGCTGTTGCGCCTGCGCGATCCGCAGGCGGCGATCCGGGCGATCAAAAAGGCCATCGACATTAATCCAAACCATGTCGAGGCGCGCACCTTGCTTGGCTACGTTGAGTTGGAAGTTCGCGGCGATGCCGATGCGGCGATTCGCGAATATCGCAAGGTTATCGAGCTGAAGTCGGGTTCCGCCGAGGCCCATAGCAACCTGGCCGTAGCACTGAAAAAGCGCGGCGATCTGGACGAAGCGATTGTTAGCCTCAACCAGGCACTTGAGATCAAGCCCGATTTCGCCGCGGCGCTAACCACCCGCGGCGGTGTTTACGCCGAGCAAGCTAAATGGACCGAGGCGCGGCGTGATTTCGAGCAAGCGCTCAAGCTCAATGCCAAGGACGACGGCGCGCTATACGGACTGTCCCAAGCGCTCCGCGAAGCGAAGGACTACGCCGGCGCCCAGGGCGCTTTGAGCGAGCTTATCTCCCGCTCGGGAAATTTCGTTTATTGGCTCGAGTGGGGGCGGGTTGTGATGATTCGATATTGGTGGGCGTTGTTGCTGGTTGCCATCGGTTGGGCATTGCAGGGACGCTTCATGAAATCGAGGAAGGAAGCGAATGGCTGAAGCGAAAAAGCGCAAGGGTACCGCTCTGCTGGCGGTGATGAACGAAAACTGCTCGAGCTGCGCCGGCTCGCCGATCTGCGAGGCGCACTGCCCGGTGGACGACTGCATCAATTTGCTTTATGAAGAGCTGCCGGGCGGCGGACTGAAACCCTATCGAGTATTCGTCGACAACGACAAATGCATCGGCTGCCAGATGTGCTATAGCGACGACTTGACGAAGATTCAGCAGCATAAAGAAACCGGCGAGATTTTTTACGAATACGCGAACCGTTTCTACGACGCCAACCGCAAGCCCATCGCGCCCGATGACGTGCCGAAACGCATCCAATTGCAACTGATCGGCACGGAATCGGAAGACCGCCTGGACAAAAAGATCTGTCCTTGGGACGCCATCAAGATGTACGAATTCGAGCAGGGGCTCGAAGCCGCGGATTATTTTTACGATATCACTAAAATCAAACAGGTGAACGGGCTCTACGTGGTCGATTCTAAAGAAAAGGCGCGCTTGGAAGACAAACAAAGCGAGCTCTACGACTAGCCGCAATTTTGAGTTGACCACGCAGCTCGCAGCGTGGAACCGTTAAATGGGGTTTCCAAAGGGGAGCGAGCATCCCCTTTGCGATATTTTATTTGGCGGCGGGCTAAAAACCCGCCCGCGAAGTGGCTGCGTTTATTGACGGATAGGAAAACATCATGGCTGCAAAAATTGAAATCATGGAGACGGTGTTACGCGACGCGCATCAGTGCTTGGTAGCGACTCGGATGCGCACCGAGGACATGCTGCCGATCGCCGCCCAGCTCGATGAGGTCGGCTTTTGGTCGCTGGAAACCTGGGGCGGCGCGACCTTCGATGCGACGCTGCGTTTTCTCAAGGAATGCCCTTGGGAGCGGCTGCGCAAGCTGCGCGCGGCGATGCCGAAAACCCGCTTTCAGATGCTCTTGCGCGGGCAGAACGTGGTCGGTTACCGCAACTACCCCGACGATATCGTGCAGGCATTCGTGCAACGGGCGGCGGCCAACGGGGTCGATGTGTTTCGCATCTTCGACGCCATGAACGATATCCGCAACATGAAAACCGCCATCGCGGCGGGGCTCAAGACCGGTAAGCTGGTCGAGGGCACGGTTTGCTATACCATCAGTCCGGTGCACTCGCCGGATTATTTTCTCGGCGTGGCGGAGAAACTCGCCGAGATGGGCGTGCAAATCATTTGCCTGAAGGACATGGGCGGGCTTTTGGCTCCCTATGCCGCCTACGAGATCATCAGCAAGATTAAATCGCGGATCCCCCTGCCGCTCCATCTGCACTCGCACTGCACCGCCGGCTTGGCGCAGATGACTTACATGATGGCGATCGAAGCCGGCACCGATATTCTCGACACGGCAATCTCGCCGTTTTCCCAGGGCACCTCGCAACCAGCTACCGAACAAGTGGTCGCGGCGCTCAAAGACACGCCGCATGATACCGGGTTGGATCTCGGCAAGCTCGCCAAGATCGCCGAATACTTCTATCGGATTCGGCCCAACTACGCCGAGTTTGAAAGTCCGGTCAACAATCAGATCAAGACCGACGTGCTGACGTCACAAATCCCCGGCGGCATGCTGTCCAATCTGGTCGCCCAACTGCGCCAGCAGAAGGCCGAAGACAAGTTGGAGATGGTTTTGGCGGAAATGCCCCATGTGCGCAAGGATCTCGGCTATCCGCCACTGGTCACGCCGACCAGCCAGATGGTCGGCGCGCAGGCCGCGCTCAACGTCATGACCGGTAAACGCTACTCCGTCGTGAATATGGAAACGCGCAATTACGTCATGGGTCTATATGGCGAGGCGCCGGGAAAAATTAGCGACGAGATAAAACACAAAGTGCTCGGCAAGAAAGAGCCGATCACTTGCCGGCCCGCGGATCTGCTAAAACCGGGGCTCGATCAGGCGCGCAAGGATTCCAACGGGCTGGCGCGGAGCGATGAGGATGTTTTAACCTATGCGCTGTTCCCGGAGATCGCCAAGGATTTCTTCCAATGGCGCGATGCGCAGGACGGCTTGAAGCCCGCCGCTGAATGGCAACAGGCAATAGGCAATGGACAATAGTATGGGAGGGAAGTGGTCTATTGCCTGATGGCTCATGCCTATTGCCTCTTAGATAATCTTGTTGAGCGGATACTCTATAATTCCCACCGCGCCGGCTTGAATCAGCTTCGGAATCAGATCTCTCACTTTCGCTTCTTCCAGGACGCTTTCAACGGAATACCACTTTACGCCCTTCAAATTTGGTGAAGGGTGGAGCGTGGCAATGGTGGGTGCGGTGATGCTCGGAATCAGCTCGACGACCTTCTCAAGATTACTTTCCGGCACGTTGAGTTTGATGCCAACCTTGTTCTCGGCCGAGAGCGCCCCTAATAATAAAAGCTTAATTTGCTCTATCTTCGCCCTTTTCCAAGGATCCTGCCAAGCGTGTTTATTGGCGATCAATTGCGGGCAAGATTCCATGAGTTCATGAATGATCTTCAGGCCATGGGCCCGGATCGTGCTGCCCGTTTCAGTAACTTCGACGATCGCGTCGACGAGTCCCTCGGCGGCCTTGGCCTCCGTGGCCCCCCAAGAAAATTCGACGACTACCGGGATATTGCGTTCGGCGAAGTAACGCTTTGTGAAATTGACCATCTCCGACGAAATTCGTTTGTCTTTAAGATCGTCAATCTTTTTGATCGGTGAATCTTGCGGGACGGCCAACACCCAACGAGTCGGACGGAAACTGGTTTTTGAATAGACCATTTCACAGACCACCTCGACGTCCGATTCATTTTCTAGAGTCCAATCTTTACCGGTGATTGCGACGTCCAAGGTTCCCATTTCCACGTAACGTGACATTTCTTGCGGACGCGCCAAGCTGCACCGAATCGTTTCGTCATCGATGGACGGAAAGTAGCTGCGGCTCGTGGTCGAAATTTTCCAACCCGACTTCTTGAAGAGCTCGATGGTCATTTCCTCGAGACTCCCCTTCGGAATCCCTAGCTTTAACTCGCTCACTTTTTGTAAACCTCTTTGGGATCGAATACTCGCTCGCCGATGACATTCCAGTCGCTATCGGACCGTTTGCGGAAAAAACAGCTGCGAAAACCTTCGTGACATGCGGCGCCGCCGATTTGGTTGACCAGAATTAAGATCGTGTCGTTGTCGCAGTCGATGAACGCGTCTTTGACTTCCTGAAAATTGCCTGACTCTTCGCCCTTGAACCAGAGGCCCTTGCGCGAGCGGCTATAGTAGTGGGCTTTGCCGGTTTCCTTGGTCTTTTCCCAGGCTTCCTCATTCATATACGCGACCATCAGCACATCGCGCGACTGATAATCCTGCACGATCACCGGAACCAGCCCATTCCCTTTGGCAAAATCGATTTTTACTTCCGCCATGTCATTTTCCTCGGAACTGTTTAGCTAACATAGATAGTAGGGGGCTTCAATAAGTTGAGCTGCCGCGTCTCAATGGAATCAGCGATGCCGCCGCCGATTCGACAGTACCGGAATGTCATCGATCTTCTCTTGCATTAACATCGGCCAATAAATTCCCTTCGGACGCGGCAAGAGCGATTTGGTCTCGATGACCTCATTCGGCGTCACGATCGCGTTCAGCGGTATATCATGCTCGGTCATCGGTAATTCCTCGTCGACGACTTGCAGCGGATGAACCGACGTGACGATTGGGGTTTTCGGGCCAATCTTTTTTTCCTCGGTGAGCAGGGCGAACTCCAGATCGGAGTAGCCGCCGCCTTTGCCGACCCGGGCGCCCTGATGGTTCGCCGCTACCGAGCCGCAAACGACCAGGTCAATCTTCTTTACTTCATCGAGTGTTACCGGCCGGCCATAGCGGCCGGCGCCTTTGATCGACGAGGCGACGAACGGCGAGCATTTCAACTTTTTCGGATCGAGCTCGATGAACGGTTTATCGCTACGCAGGCGCGGCACGGCCATATAGACCGTTTTGCCTTCGGCCAAAGCTCTTTGCCGGATCGCCCTCTGCGGTGAGTCGGGATTCACTTTGAGAAATTTTGCGGTTTTCCAGTAGCTTGTTTCCGCCAGTTGCTTGGCGCAGGCTTCGGCGCCGATGAAGTTGGGGATTCTTCCTTCGGCGCCTGGGAAGCGCGCTACTTTTTGCTGCTGCAAAGTCCGCCACACCTGTTCACGCAGTTCGTCTTTGCTTTTCATTCGAGCCAGAGTAACTAAGGCAACGGGCAATAGCCAACAGGCAGTAGGGGGCAAGGCGCGCCTTGCCCCACCCGTTGATGCAAACCTAACGAGGTCAATTGACACTGCTCGATTGACTGCTAGTGAAGCTGAGTTGTAAGATCGTCGGTGATGCAAGAATTTATCGTCGTATATGTTACCACGGGCTCGCCCGCGGAGGGCGAGCAGATTGCCCGCACGCTGGTCGAGGAACAGCTGGCCGCCTGTGTCAACCGGACGGCGCCGATCCAATCGGTTTATCGTTGGCAGGGAAAGGTGGAGCAGAGCCAAGAAGAGCTGCTGATCATCAAGACGCGACGGGAATTGTTTCCCGCGCTCGACCGGCGGGTGCGCGAACTGCATAGTTATGCCGTGCCGGAGATCATCGCGCTGCCGGTGCTCGAAGGCAATGCGGAGTATTTGCGCTGGCTGCGCGAGCAGGTGAGCCCAATCGCGGCGGCGCCGGACGGCGAACCGCGCACGGTCCAGGAAGTATCCGCCGGCGGCGTGATCTATCGGCGCAGCGGCGACGGTTTTGAAATCGCCTTGATTCACGTGCGCAGCCGCTGGGGGTTGCCGAAAGGACATATGGAGGAAGGCGAGCGGGTGGAGCAGGCGGCACTGCGCGAAGTGCGCGAGGAAACCGGCCTGGAAGGAAAGTTGGCGCGCAAGCTCGGCGATATCCGTTATTCCTACCGCGAAAAGACCAAGGAGGGCGAGCCGATTCGCATCTCTAAACGCGTCCACTTTTTTCTCATGCGCTATGTGCGCGGCGACGTGCGCGATCATGATCACGAAGCGGATGATGCGCGCTGGTTCCCCATCGACCAGGCGATCAAGCAGCTCAAATTCGCCACCGAACGCAAGATGGTGCACCGAGCGATGACGCTGCTGACGGCGCGCCAAGGTGACCGGCGGCCGCCGCCGGCGGCGCAAGGAAGTTCGATTTAGTTATTAATTGTATAATCGCCACCGATTTATGTTATCCAGCCGAGTATACAGCCAGGGAGTGGCACCGATTTGAACGATAGCTCGCCGGGCGCGATATTTTCTGTCCCTTACGAAATCGCCGTGGCACGGCCTTTGCGCCAAACCAGCCGCGCCGAGCGCGCAGCGGCACTTAGCACGGCCCATTACAATACCGAGCTGCTCCCGCAAGAGCTTATCTACATCGATCTCAGCACCGACAGCGGCGTGAGCTCGCTGAGCACGCGTCAGGTGGGATTATCGGCGGCGCCCGACGTCATTGAGCCGGGGATGGGCTTGGCGGCAGAAGGCAGCCGCTCGTTTGCGTCACTCGCGGAACAGATCCAAAGCAACTTCGGATTTCCTTTTTTCGTGCCGGCGACTCAGGGCCGGTCGGCGGAACGGATCTGGAGCAAGCTTCATGTGAAACCAGGGAGCCTGGTCGCCGGTAATATGCTGTTCCCCTCGACGCGTATCCATATCGAGATGAACGGCGCCAAGATCGTCGACGTAATCGGTGATGCGGCCCATGATTTGACTTCGGACGTTCCGTTCAAAGGCGATATTGATCTTGAGAAACTTCGCGCCATCATTGTCGAGCAGGGCGCGGAAAAGTTGAGCTGCATCTATGTCGAGCTGTGCGTTAATTCTTGCGGCGGTCATCCGGTATCGCTGGCCAATCTGCGCGAAGTCAAAGCGCTCGCCTCGGCCCATAAGATTCCGCTTTTTCTCGACGCTTGCCGCATTCTAGAGAATAGCTTTTTCATCCAAGAACGGGAAGCGGGTTATCGCAACCGCTCGATCCGCGCGATCGTGCAGGAGACCTGCGCGCTGGCGGACGGTTGCACGATGAGCGCGCTCAAGGATTTTTTGGTTCCGGCTGGCGGTTTGATTTTGACGCGGGACAGGTCGAGCCAGCAAAAGGCGTTCATGCAGAGCTTTCTTGACGGAGTGCAGCCGTCCGGGAGCGCCATGGCGATGCTGGCAACGGCGCTCGAAGAGATTTTCGCCTCTGCTGGCTATTTGAACAGCCGAGTCGGGCAGGTTAACTATCTTTGGCGTCGGCTCAAGGACGGCATGCCGGTGCTGAGCCCGCCGGCGGGCCATGCGGTATTTATCGACGTGAAAAAATTCGTTCCCGATTTAGCGCCGGAGCTTTTCCGCGCCGAGGCGTTGGCCGCCTTTGTCTATCAAATGAGCGGCATTCGCGTGACCAAAGGACCGCCGTTGGCGCCGAGCCAAGTGGCGCGTGGAACGGATCTACTTCGCCTCGCCGTGCCGGCGCGAAAATATCTCCAGGGCCATATGGACGATGTCGCCGAGGCGCTGTTCTATGCCCACGCGCACCGAGACGAGATTAAAGGGCTCAAACGGATCGACGATCCGAGCCGTTCCAAGTATGATCCAGCCCATTTCACCGAGCCATTTTAGAATGGATCACTCCGGTTGCGGCGTGGAACTGTTAAATGGGGTTTCCAAAGGGGGGCGAGCATCCCCTTTTGCGATATTTTAATAGCGCCGGGGTCAATACCCCGGCCGCGAATTGACTGCGTTTATGAATGATCCGAATCGACAATTACCCGGCCGGCATATCGGCCAGATTTTCTTCCAACGCGCGGCCGAGCTGGGGCCGCGCACCTTCATCAAATTGCAAGACGGCAAGCGCTTCCAAGATGTCTCCTGGCAGGAATTTGCCGCGCTGGTGCGAAACACTTTGCTCGGTCTGGTTACTCTGGGTCTTTCACCGGGAGATACCGTTGCAATTATCGGCGAGAATAGTTTGGCTTGGCTCGCCGCCGATTTAGCAACGCTGTCGGCCGGCTTTCCCAACGTAGTGGTTGCGCCGATGCTGTCTGATCTCATGTTTCTCAAGGTGCTCGGTCACGCGGAGTGCCGCGCCGCCTTCGTGCAAGATAGTTTGAGCGTCGGCCGTTTGCTCAATCTCAAGGGACAGCTGCCGGCGCTGGCGCATATCATCACCATGCAGGGGAGCGACGCCAATTTGCCGAGCACGCTGTCGTTCAGCAAATTGATCGAGCGCGGCCAGAGCGTCGATGTGGATAAATTTACGGCGATCCTCGAGGCGGTGCATGCCAATGACTTGGCGACCATCATGTACACGTCGGGCTCCACCGGCGAGCCGAAAGGCGTGATGCGCACGCAGGATAATTTACTGGCGAACATCACCAACGGCGGCACCATCACGGTCAGCGCGCCGGAGGAATTGACCGTCAACGTTTTGAGCTTGAATCATCTGTTTGGCCGCTTCGGCTTTCTCAAGAGCGCGGTCACCGGCCGGACCACCGCGCTCATCGAAGCGGCGGAAACGAATGTAGACCTGGCCGTCATCGAGCATCTGGCGCCGACCGGCTTGGCGGTAGTGCCACGGGTGATGGAAAAGATTTGGGACAGTTTGCTTGGCCAAGGCCGCAACAACGAACGCTGGCGCGACTTAGAAATTCTCGATCAGAGAAAGTCGGGCACCGGTCATAACGAAACGGAAACTCACCGTTTCGACGAGCTTAGGGCGGAGCTCAAAGCGAACGTACGTCGCGCGCTTGGCGGTAGGATTAAGTATATCGCTTACGGCGGGGCGGCGATGCCGCCGCGCATCATGCGCTTCTTTGAACTGATCGGCATCCCGCTGATTGGCTCCTACGGCTCCACGGAGTGTGGCGGCGTGACGCTTTGCGGCATCGGTGAAAACCGTCCCGGCAATTTGGGCCGGCCCTTCGCCAACGTGCAGATCCGCATCGCCGAAGACGGCGAGATTTTGGTGCACGGACCGACGGTTTCGCCGGGATATTTCAAGAACCCGCAGGCAACCCGCGAAGCTTTCGATGATGCCGGCTGGTTTTACACCGGCGATCTCGGCGCCATCGACACGGACGGTTCGCTGCGCGTTACCGGGCGTAAAAAAGATGTCTTCAACTGCTCGGACGGCTCGAACATCTATCCCGGCTTCATCGAGCTGCAGTTGGAGAACGAACCCTTCATCAGCCAAGCGGTCTTGCTCGGCGACCGCCGTCCGTTCATCGCGGCGCTGATCGTCGCGGCGCGCCAACGGATTGCCGAAGCGTTGAAACGTGATATAGAAAATTTGTCCGACGAAATCATTGAAGCGGCGCTCTGGTCGCAGATCGCGCGCGTCAATGCGCGCCTCGAAGTTTACGAGCAGATTCGGAAAATCGCCGTGTTGCGCGATGATTTTCCGCCTGAAGTCAGAAGCATCAATCATTTTCATAAAGTCAAAGTGGATCGCAAAATGATTGCTGAGCGCTTTGGGCAAGAGATTGACGCGATCTACCATGCGGCGCCAGAAGGAGGCGGGCATTGACTCAAGTGGCATTGATTGCGGGCGGGGGAGGCGGCATCGGCGGCGCCGTGGCGCAGCGCATGGCCGCGGCCGGCATCACGGTGGTGATCGCCGATAACGACGGCGGCGCAGCCGAGAGAGTTAAGAGCGAGATTGTCGCCGGCGGCGGCAGCGCCGATGCGCTGGCCATCGACGTGACCGTCGCGCGCGAAGTGAAGGCGGTGGTCACGGACGTGGCCAAGCGCTTCGGCCGCGTCGATATTCTTGCCAACATCGCCGGCGGCAGCGCCTACACGAAACGGATCGAAGAGTTGACCTGGGCGCAGTGGAAGGAAGTCATCGATGCCAACTTGAAGGGCACGTTCCTGATGTGCCGCGAGGTGGCGCCGATCATGCAGAAGCAAAAGAGCGGGCGCATTCTTAACACCGCGTCGAATTACGGGGTCACCGGTTCGGCGCTGCGCACGCCCTATGCGGCGGCGAAAGCCGGCATCATCACCTTTACCAAATCGCTCGCTCTGGAATTGGCTCCCGACCATGTGCTCGCCAATACTGTCGCGCCGGGACCGACGGACACGCCTCGGGTGATGCAGAAAGAATCGCCGGAAGCGCGCCAGCAACGCTGGTGGCCGAATATTCCATTGGGTCGAACGGCGTTGCCCCAGGATCTGGCAGAGATGTATTACTTTCTTACGACGCCGGAGAGCGCGGCGATAACCGGACAGACGTTTCACGTCAACGGCGGGGTGGTGATGCCGTGAGACTCAAGGATAAAGTTGCGGTCATTACGGGCGGTGCTCAGGGCATCGGCCGAGCTACCGCGCTCATGATGGGGCGCGAAGGCGCCAAGGTAGTGGTTGCCGACTTGCAGGGGGAAAAAGCTCAATCGGTGGCCAACGAGTTGCAGGGCATGGGCGCGCAAGCCATCGGCGTCGCCGTCAACGTCGCCAGCGAATCCTCGGTGAAGCAGATGGCCAAGGCGACCTTCGAGCACTTTGGCCGCGTCGATATTCTCGGCAACATCGCCGGCATCTATTATCCCAAGGCTTCGGTCGTGGATCTGTCGGAAGCAGATTGGGACCGCACCATCGACATCAATCTCGGCAGCAATTTTCTCTGCTGCCGCGAGTTCGTGCCGGCCATGCGCAAACAGAAGAGCGGCCGAATCATCAGCGTCGCCTCCGGCATCGGCCATTATGGCATGCGGCAATTTTCCCACTACGCCGCTTCCAAAGCGGCGATTATGGGATTTGTCAAATCGCTCGCGCGCGAAGTCGGCGCCGACGGCATCACCGTCAACGCCATCTGCCCCGGCTCGGCGAACACTTCCATGCCGCGCCAACACCGCTCCGAAGAAGAAGTGATGGAGCGGCTACGCTCCACACCGCTGCCGCACATCCTCGAACCCGAGGACATCGCCGGCTCGTTTCTTTTCCTGGCGAGCGACGCGGCGGCGTTCATCACGGGACAGTCGTACAATATCAATAGCGGCAACTACATGTTCTAAGCGCCAAGCCGGATCGAGCGGCTTTGTGGCCCCAAAAAAAATGATTCCGTTGGCTGCGCTGCCAGATCGCATCGCCGCGGCGCAAGGGAAGGAGATTCTTGATGGCAGCAATCCAGTCAAAGTTCGGTTTCATCGAATGCGCTGACTTGATCAGCGAACAGAAGTACGGCGACGCGTTAAAGACCTATCAGCAAGCGGTCGCCAATTTTCTCGATTCGAAGACGACGCCGAAGCGGAGTGAGATCGCCCGGCAGTTGTTTCAGATCGGCGCGGCGTTGGAAGAGACGCTCAAAAAGGCCTACGGCGAGAAGTGGGCCGCCCATGTGCCGCAGTTCGCCGAGGCGACGGCGGATGAAAGCTGCTCGTTCTGCGGCAAGGCGCGCAAAGAAGTCGGCAAATTGATCGTCGGATCGTCGGTGCATATTTGCAACGAGTGCGTCCGTGTTTGCGATGAAATCATGACCAAAGAAAACGTCGACGGGGTAGAAAAAAATCCGCAGAATGTTTCGGGATCGGCGGAAGAAAGTCTTTGCGGCATCTGCATGGAGCCGCGCGAGACCGACGACTTGATCTTCTTGCCGCACGCCGCCTACATGTGCGCGGGGTGTTTGGAAGAGATTCAGATCATCCGCGATAAGCATGGCGAACCGTAATAGGTTCATTCCTGCATTGCAGCCGGAACGCTCAGGGGTAAGATCGAGGGTGATATAGCAATGGGGCCTGGCGTAACAATCTTTTCAATCTTGGATTTTGATGCGAAAGGTGAGCAGGACGCGCACTATTGATGAAACCTTTTGCGCTTCGTAAGTCGGCCGGCGCTGACTCAGACCTTAAACAACCCTTTTTCAACCTCGTTAAGGAATGCCACAGACATCTAGAAAACGCTGTAGTCTACCGGACTTACTAATTGACTAATAGAAAAAACGAGTCTGGTCTCTTCTCCTATCAGGTGACAAATCATCCCGCAAATTTGAAGCCCATCTCTTAAGCGTAGTCCCTCGGCGTCGCGCCGGGCTGGAATTGTGCAGTGTGAAGCCGCGAAGAAATGATCTTTCACAGTCTGAGTCGTCGACCCTCGGCGACATTGTGCGTTGCTTTGTAGCCCAGCATGCGTTAGCAAGTGAGATACGGTATTTCAAATGTTAGCTTACGCTACAAATGACAAGAAACAATGTCCGCCGAGCCGGACGGTTGCATACCTTCTTTTGTTGCTGACTTTTCTATGCGCTTTTGTTGGAACCATCGATGGGCCTTCGGTGCAGTTTGGATCAAAGTCTGGCTATGACGTTGACAAATTGCCGAAGTTGGTAAACGGGGAACATAAGGTACAACCTTGTCCCCTCTGGATCGGAGTATTTCTGAAGGACCCCCCGCCGGTTCATGCATCTTTCCTGTTGTTCGACTTCAAACAAAACCTTCGTCGCTGGCCGAATGTAGCCGGTGATATCAGTCGCTCGCCGCCTTTTTTTCCCGCGGTATAAGACTCCGTTCACGAGTTCCTATAATTTGAATCGTCCGAGTGCTGCGCCGGTGCCTTTGATAATAGGCACTGAGCCGTGAGCTCGATCGGGCGACTGTTGCGAAGTCGAGGCGCCCCCGCGTCGCGCTTCAGCGGTGGAGTTACCTTATGCGAAGAGTAATCACTTACAGCCTCTTGTTGGTCGCCGGCATGGTCTTTTCCCAGTTGCCGATCGTTCAATCGTCCAACACCGCCATCATGCCTCTGACGATGATTTTCCTCGCCTACATCATGATCGAAGTGGGCATGGAGTTCGATATCGATAAGTCACGCTTGGGCTCGTACGCGGTCGATTACGGCATCGCCATGGCCGCCGCGGCGGTGCCATGGCTGTGCGCCGCGCTTTATTTTTGGTGGTTCTTTGGCCTGGGTTTCAATGAGTCGTTGCTGGTGGGAAGGGTTGCTTCGCCGACTTCGGCGGGGATTTTGTTTACCATGCTTGCCGCTGCAGGGCTGGCTACCACCTGGGTTTACAAAAAGGCCCGAGTGCTGGCGATCTTCGACGATCTCGACACCGTGCTATTGATGATCCCGCTCAAGATGATGCTCATTGGATTTGAGCCCAAGCTGCTCATTCTGATTTTCGCCGTGTTTCTGTGTCTGGCGGCTGCCTATTTCTGCATCCACTGGCTGCCGGTGCCGACGACTAACGCGTGGATCATTATTTACGCGTTTTTGGTCTGGGGCGTGACTTACGCCTTTGACTATGCGACCGATTTGCACCTGGAAGTTTTGGTGCCGGCATTTGCGCTCGGTTGCGTGATCAAGTCCGATCATCTGCACGGCTCGGCGGAATACGCCGAAACGGGCCGTGGAGCGAGTGCGCACGAATCCCCCGCACAGGCGATCTTGGACTGGGCCATCAAAGGCGGCTTCATGCTGCTCGCGGGTATGGCGCTGCCGCCGATTCAATTGGGCGGCTTGGCCGTCGTCACTGTACTCGCGCACGTGGTTCTCATCACCTTCGCCAGCAACGTCGGAAAGTGCGTGCCCATGATGGCGTACAGAGACGAAGCCACTCTACGCGAACGCTTGGCGCTCAGCATCGGCATGTTCCCGCGGGGCGAGGTCGGCATCGGTGTTCTGCTGGTTTCGCTAGAAATCTTTCGCCAGCAGAACATCCTCGACTCACTCGCGGTCCAGCAAAGCATGACCATCGGCACGCTCAGCTTGGCGCTGAACCTTGCGCTTACAGGAGTTTTCATCATGGGAGTGATCCGGTTGGTTCGAATGCCAACCGTTTCGCCATAAAAGCACGCGGCAGCAACTCTAAGGCCATGTCGGAAAGAGGGTTTGTAAAGGTAAGAAATGATCGGGGCGCCGATTTTCTCAGTGAGCGATATTTGCTAGGCCGCTCGCCTGAGTGCCCCCCCCAGGTTTGGACGCCCTCGGCAGCAAGATCGTGAAAGTTGCCAGTGTGGCCTAGCAGCCCGTGGCGAAAGTCATCATGAGAACAAATCTAATTCGACGGGCCTTGCAACACGCGCGTAAGTCTACATTCGAGGTTGTTAGTCGATATAGGCGTGTAAGCCGTGCCGACAACGTCACTGAGGGCTTTACGAACGACCAGGGAGCTACAAAAAATGCTGCCACGCGGCCCTGCAGGCGCCGCGGTGTGCCCACGCCGAACAGCGTGCGCATCAACAATCCGAGATTCAACGCGCCAGCGTGTAACAGTATACGTTTGAGGATGT
>Ga0105252_10000024_pt1 | contig 149704 bp, 129 predicted proteins | sample EasRivMeERMZT100_FD_89675 | JGI IMG/M metagenome (GOLD analysis project Ga0105252, IMG submission 89675) | Soil microbial communities from meander-bound floodplain in the East River, Colorado, USA - East River MetaG ERMZT100 | ecosystem: Environmental > Terrestrial > Soil > Floodplain... | reverse complement strand
TCCGTCGAACTGTCTTCAACGCGCTTGGCCACACTAACCCCCTCTCGATCCGTAGGACAAAGCCACCGCGTTTGGCCGCGGACGCTTTGCCCAAGGATCATACCCCAATGGATCGGTGGGGAAAGGTCGGCCCGGTTCGCCGCGCGCGGCTCAGGAGGTCATGCGAACGCGGTTGCGGCCCGCTGCTTTGGACTGCAGCAGCGCTTGGTCGGCGCGTTCCAGTAGGGCCTCGACGCCGTTCGAGTCCCGCGGCTGCCGCACCGTAAAACCGACGCTGACGCTGACGGGCATCGAGCCGTCGCGCGTCGGCACGGGCGTGTCGGTGATGACGTGACGGATGCGCTCTGCGACGCGCGTGGCGATGGCCCCCTCGGTGTCGGTCATGACCACCAAAAACTCGTCGCCACCAAGACGGCAAATGGTGTCGTCGCCCCGCACGGCACTCAGCAGGCGGCCGGCGATCTTGCGCAGCACTTCGTCACCACAGTGGTGGCCATGTTTGTCATTGATGCGTTTGAAGTTGTCGACATCGAGCAGTGCGAGAGTCAACGGTGTGCCAAGCTGATCGGCCGAGTCGAACGCCGCCTTGAGCAGCATCGACGCGCCGCGCCGGTTCCACAGATGCGTGAGCGGATCCATGAGCGCTTCGCGGCGGGCGACACTGAGCTTCGACGTCAGTGCAGCGTGCGCCTCGCTCAGGCGATCGGAGAGCAGCTCGCGCTGCGTCATCATGGCGAGATCGGTGATCGTTTGGCGATCGGCCGTGCTGAACTGCCGCGACTTCACGTCCAAGGCACAAAACGTCCCGCAGACGGTGCCGTGCTCGTCGCAGAGCGGATGGCCGGCGTACGCTCGAAAGTGCGGTGACGATGCCACGATGGGGCTGTCCGCGACGCGCGGATCCTCGCGAGCATCTTCGATGGTCAGAAGGCGGTTCTCGTCGGCCGTGAGCCGGCAGATCGAATGGCCGCGCGGCAGCTCGGAGATCGCCCAGCCGGCCGCTGACTTGAACCACTGTTTTTCCTCGTTGAGCAAGGTGATTGCGGCGACCGGCACGTGCAGAGCGCGGCGAGCGAGGCGGGTGATGCGCTCGAACCGCTCCTCGATCGGCGTGTAGAACAGGTCCTCGGAGTGAATATTGGCGATCTTGAGCGTGGCGGTGCTCGCGATGGTCTTGCTCAGCGTGGTGTCGGTCACTGGGTTTCTCCGCCACGCGCTAAGGCGTTTGGGCGATCGGGGTAATGTACCCCCGGCGGTCGGGCGGTCCTGTGAGGGAGGTCTCGGTACTGGCGGGTCGGCGCGGGAACAAGCCCTGCTTGCCGGCGGCGGTCGGTGGCGGTCCGCGGGGCTCCGGCTACCGGGCCTGGCAGGGGAGGCGATGCCGCCGGCGCGCCGCGCCGCTAGCGTTCTTCGGTGCTACCACCGTGCAGGAGCACCGTAAGGCGCTCCAGCGCCGTCGTGACACTGCGCATGGCGGTGAGTTGCTCGCCGCTCAATGAGTTCAACGCTTCGGCAAAGTGCTGCAGGCGCTGTTCCTGGGCTCGGTGAAAGGCGCGTCGGCCCTTGGGTGTCGCCGCGACGAGAACACCACGGCCGTCTTCCTTGTCCTCGCAGCGCTTGACGAGACCATCGTCAACGAGCGCCGACACCATACGGGACATCGTCGCTGGGCGGACGAGCTCGTTGTCGGCCAGTGCCGTGACAGAGATAGGGCCGCGTTTCTCGATGACGGACAATGCGCTCAGGCGCTCCGGTGTCATGCCTTGCGGCAGCTCCAGGCTACGCAGCTGACGGGTCAGCCGTGCGAACTGCTCTTGCAGCATCCCGGCAATCTCGGAGCGGGCGTCCGCTTCCGCGGCTTGTCTGTCTCCAGACATTGGATCCGACTCCCCTGTGGCTGTTCGTTCTTCGGGTTGTTTGGGTAACGGCGCAGGAGTCGCTGGCGTGGCGATATCGTCACCACGATCAGAATACCGGCTCGGCAATCCTACGACAGAGGACGCAGACGACACCGCAGTGCCTTGGAATTTTGGGATCACATTCCCTCTCGACCTGCTCGGTCGAAAGCCATCGTGAAGCGAACCGACGAAAACCGCTCCGGCATCACGCTTGGTGTTTCCGGGTCGACGTCCTGGAACTGAAATCGGTCGTCGGGCAAATTGTCCGCATTGAGGGACAACCGGCCACGCCTATCGGTCGCCGATGAACGCATCGAGCACCCAAGACTATCGCCACCCGGCGTGAGCGCCGCCGGCGCTCACGGCACTGCTGCCGTTTGCAGAAAAACGCCATCCTGAGCAATATGAGAGACCCTCAATCCCGATGTCAAGCCTGTCGGTGCGAAGTAACGCACCTCGATCGGCAGCCGCTCCATGCTCATGTCCGAATAGCCGAACAGAGGTCGATCCCCAGTGAACAGAGTTCCGTGGAATCTGGCCGCCAGACTCTTGGCGCGCGATTGGCGCTCGGGCGAGGTGCTCGTCCTCCTGGCCGCTTTGGTGGTGGCCGTCGGTGCGATGAGCGCGGTCACCTTCTTCACCGATCGGGTGCGCGTAGCCGTCGCGCAGCAGGCCGGCGAAGCGCTGGCGGCCGATCTGCGCGTCGAGTCGATCAATCCACTACCAGCAGAGCTGCATCCGGCGGCCGAGCGACATGGGTTGGCCAAGGCCGACGTCGTCAGCTTCCGCAGCGTCGTTATCGCGGGTGAGACCACCTCCCTGGCCGACGTTCGCGGTGTCAGCGAGGCCTACCCGTTGCGCGGTACGGTCCGCGTGGCCGACCGGCTGGCGGCGGATCCGCGCGATGCCGTCGGCGTTCCGGCACGCGGCGAGGTTTGGGTCGAGCCGAGCCTACTTGCGCGACTCGGGGCCGTGGTTGGCGATGACCTCGAGGTTGGGGCTCTGCGCCTGCGCATCGTTCAAACGCTCGAGTTTCGCCCCGACGAGGGGTGGCGATTCATGGAGATCGCCCCGACCGCGCTGCTGAATCTCGACGACGTGCGTGCATCGGGTTTGCTCGCCCCGGGCAGCATCGCCGAGTACGAAGCGCTCTATGCCGGTGACACCGCCGCGCTCGCGGCGTTTCGTGCCGAAATCGCACCCCTGTTGCGACCCCAGGACGAGATCCAGGACTTTCGCGACGGTCGCCCGGAAGTGCGCGCGGCCGTTGCTAACGCCGAGCGGTTTCTCGTGCTCGCCGCGCTCGTCAGCGTGCTGCTCGGCGGTGTGGCGGTAGCCATGGCGGCGCGCCGTTTCGTCGCGCGCCGCCTCGACGCGGTGGCGCTCATGAAGTGCTTGGGGGCGCGACACGGCGAGGTGCTACGTCTCAACGTGTTGCAACTGCTGATCCTGGTGCTCGTGGCCGGTGTGCTGGGCAGCACACTCGGTTTCCTCGCTCAGTTCGGGCTTACGGCGTTGCTCGCCGACTTCATCGAGGCGCAATTGCCGGCTCCGAGTCTCAGTGGTGCCGCGCTCGGCCCGTTGACAGCGCTGGCGGTGGCCTTCGGCTGTGCTTTGCCGCCGTTGCTCCAGCTCGGCGGCGTGCCACCGGCGCGCGTGCTGCGCAATGACGTCGATCCGCCGCCGCTGCGCTACACCACGATCTACGGTGTCGCTGCCGCGGCGGTGACGGCGCTCTTGTACGTGTTGTTCGGCGACTTCAAGCTGATCGTGTATCTGCTCGTCGGCGCCGTCGTGACCTTCTTCGTGCTGTATTTCGCCGGACGGCTGCTCGTACTCGTGCTGCAGCAGCTGCGCGGTGGCGTGGGTGTTGCCTGGCGTTACGGTATCGCCAACGTGGCTCGGCGCGGCCGCGAGAGCAGCGTGCAGGTGGTTGCGTTCGGCATCGGTCTCATGGTGCTGCTGCTGTTGACGTCCGTTCGAACCGAGCTCATGACGGAGTGGCAAGCGACGCTGCCGGAAAACGCGCCGAACCACTTCGTCATCAACATCCAGCCGAACGAGCGCGACGCGCTCGGGGCCGAGCTCGTGGCTGCCGGCATTGCCGCGCCGTCGTTCACGCCGCTGGTGCGCGCCCGGATCAGCCATGTGAATGGCCAGCCCGTCGCCGAGTACGCGGCGCTCACGGAGCGTGGTCGCAACGAGCTCGAGGACGAGACCAATCTCACGTGGGCGGCCGAGGTTCCGCCCGACAACGAGCTCGTATCCGGCGACTGGTGGAGCGAGGGGCTGCCGATGCCTGCGTTGTCTCTCGAGGAGGAGCTCCGTGCGGCAATCGGGCTTAAGCTCGGCGATGAGATCACGTACGCGATCGGCGGCGAAAGCTTCACAGTGAGGCTCACGAACACGCGACTCGTTCACTGGGAGTCGTTTCGGCCTAACTTCTTCATGGTCTTGAGCCCCGGCGCGATCGAGCAGTTTGCGCACACCTATATCACGAGCTTCCACGTCGGCGCGCAGCAGCGCGGTGTGACCGTCGATCTCGTGCGCCGCTTCCCGAGCGTTTCGGTCTTCGACATCGGTGCGGTTCTGGATCAGGTGCGGCGCGCAATGGACCGGGCCGCCTTGGCCGTGCAGTACGTGTTCCTGTTCACGCTGGCGGCCGGAGTCATGGTGCTGCTGGCCGCGATTCAAGCCACGCGCGAGGAGCGCATGTTCGAGAGCGCGGTCCTGCGCACGTTGGGTGCGCGCCGCAGCGTGGTGCTGCAAGGTGTGGCGGCGGAGTTCACGGCCCTCGGCGCACTGGCCGGCACGCTGGCCGCTGTCGGCGCGGCCAGCATCGGTTACGTCCTGGCGACGCAGTTGTTCCAGCTCGACTACAGGCCGGGTCTGGCGCTGTGGTTCGGTGGGGTCCTGGCCGGTGTGGCCATCGTGGGGATCAGCGGCACGCTGGCCGTGCGCTCCGTCGTCAATCAATCGCCCGTTGCGACGCTGCGCGGCGCGTGAGCAACGGGTCGATAGGGATGGGGCCGCGTTAGCCGGCCGCCGCGTTCAGCTTGGCGGTCTCCGCCAGATCCTGCCGATAGGTGCGAGCCCCGAGGAAGTAATGCACTGCGGCCCAGATGTTGGCGAAGCCGACGATCACCATGGCATACGGGAGCGCGGCTTCGCCCGACGTCGGGGCCAACAAATCGCTGATCGTGCCGGGCAGGGCCGCGCCGAGCGTCAAGCCGATGATGCTCTGGATGAACAGCAAGACCGACGCGGACACGGCCCGCATGCGCACGGTGGCGATCGACTGCGCCACCGAGAACGATGGACCGAAGAACATCGACGCCAGCACGACCATGATCGAGAAACACGGCACGACCAGGGTGAGATTCGGCGATAGATACGACACGAATTGCAGCGGCACCATCGACAGGCAGGCTACGCCGGGTACCCACATGTACCAGCGTTTGTCGTCGTTGCGCGTGCTGAGGCGGTCGGCAAGAAACCCGCCAAGGAAACTGCCGATCGCCCCGATCAACGCGAACATCGCAAGGTAGTTGCCGGCTACGCCACTGCTCATACCGTGCCAAGTGCGAAAGAACTCGGCGTTCCAGTTGCTGCCGGCGTACCACATGACGGCGTGCAACGCGGCCGCAGTCGACATGTGCATGAACGAGCGTCGCGTCAAAAGGAAGCGGAATACGTCGAGGAACGGCGGAGCCTGCTCCTTCGCGATTACCCTGCGGCCGTCGGCGTAGCCACGCGTTGGTTCCTTCACCGTCAGCCATACCAACAAGGACACGAGCACGCCGGGTAAGCCGACGATGACGAACGTCCAGCGCCAACCGAAGTACTCGTTGCTCCACCCCGATGCGATGTTGCCGATGGCCGTCCCGATCGGCACCGACATGGCATAGATGGCGAGCGCCGTGGCGCGACGCGAGGTCGGGAAGTAGTCGGAGATCAGCGAATGGGAGGGCGGCGAGCCGCCGGCTTCGCCGACGCCGGTGGCCGTCCGAAAGATCGCCAGCGACACGTAGTTATAGGCCGCGCCGCACAATGCCGTCGACACGGTCCATAGTGAGATCGCGAGGGCCAACACGTTGACGCGGCTCCACCGGTCGGCGAGGCGCGCGATCGGTATGCCCATCACGGCATAGAACAGGCCGAAGCCGAGCCCCGTGAGCAGGCCCATCATCGTGCGGCTGATCTCGAGCTCCTCGCGGATGTTCAGCTGGAGTACGGCGAGAACGCCGCGGTCGATGACGTTGAAGATGTAGCCCAAGACGAGCACGAACAGCACGTAGTACTGATAGCTCGGTCGGTCGAGCAGCGGAGTCGTGCCCGCGGCGCGCTGCGATTCGCTCGATGTCGTGCTCAACGGTTCCCCCCCTTAAGGCCAAGCCCCAAATCCCGTCGTCGTTTGCTGTGGAGCGGCTGCTAGTCGGTCCGCTCCAAGTTGGCGTGTAATCGTTGTTGTAATGTGCGCATGTCGACGGCCGAAACGGCGCCGCTGCCTGCCAAATCGAGCGCGTGGGCCGCGGCGGCACCCATCGCGATGCACGGCCCCATGACGCGAATGGCCGACAACGCGTACGTATCGGCATCGACGCAACGGCCGGCAGCGACGATGTTGTCAGCTTCGGCCGGAACCATGCAACTCAATGGAATGTAATAGACGTGTCCATCGGGGAAGCGCTCCCAGTGGACGAGCTCGGCCGTGTCGTGCAGCTCCACCCACCACGCGCAACGCGCAACGGCATCGGCCGGGCGCTCGGCGCGGCGAATATCACTGAGTGTGAGCTGGCGGCGGCTGACGATCCAACGCGTTTGGCGGATCCCGGGATTGCCGTACTGGCGCACGCCGACGTTGGCGAACATCGCGGGGAACTCGGCGCGCAGGAATTCGACGACGGCGTCCGCCTGGCGGCGTCCCTCGAACACCAAATCGCCTTGGCGCAGCGGGTCGAGTGGCGTTTCGAAGTGCGTGATGTTGGCGAGCGCCTGCCCCTTGCCCGGGAACGCGAACAGGAAGCCGTCGTGGCGCACGAGGCCGTACTGCGTGCCACGCTCGCGCAACCGTTGGTACACCTGCTCGTGATCGATCTTGGCGACGAGCGCTTCGTCGTAACCCTCGAGGATGAAGTTCAAGGAGCCGTAGACGGGCGCGTCGGGTTCTCGCACCGACAAGCCGGACTGCCAGCTCAAAACGGCATCGCCGGACGCATCCACGAATCCCGTGGCATTGACGCGCACGGCACCGAAGCGGGTGGCGAACGTGAGGCTGCGCAAGCGCCGATCGCGGAGCTCCGTGTCGGTGAGCGTCGCACCGATCAGCGTTCGCACTCCGGCGGTCTCGACCTTGTGCTCGATCCAGCGCCCGAGCTGCACCTGATCGTATTGGAAGGTGACGGTGCCGGTCCGCGTGCTATGCCGGCGCGATAGCGCGCCCTTGGCCGTGAGCTCGGCGATGAGCTCGTCGGCGAGCCCGTGGGTGATTTGATAGGCGTCTTTGCCGTGCGAGTAGAGGCCGATGATCGTGCCGATGATCGAACCCACGGCCTGGCCGCCAAGCGAGGGAGCGCCATCGACGAGGAGCACGCGGCGTCCGAGCCGAGCCGCCTCGATCGCCGCAGCGATGCCCGAGATGCCAGCGCCGAGCACGCAAATGTCGACATCGATCGTCGTCGGGTCCGCGCTGTTGCGGCGGCGGACGATCGTGTGGATTGGGGCACTCATCGCGGCGTCGGTGGTATTCGTTGGTCGGCGTCTTTTTTTCTGGGCGTACCAAGCGGTTTGGTACGATAGCAGATGACTTTGCATTGCACAGTTGTTTTTCGACGGGGGGCCCGCTCGTGAGTCAACGCAAGCTGCGCAGCAATTTCGAGCCGGGCACTACACGAGAGTCGGTACGCCGAGCGCAGTGGAAGGCGCTCGGTTTGAGCGATGCCGACATGCAGAAACCGAAGATCGCGGTGGTCAATAGCTCCTCGGAGCTCGCGATTTGCTTCAGCCACCTCGATGGTGTTGCGAAGGTCGTCAAAGAGTCGGTGCGCGCGGCCGGTGGTTTGCCGTTCGAGGTGCGCACTGCGGCACCGAGCGACTTCATCATCTCGGCGGGCGGCTCTGGCTACATTCTCGCGAGCCGCGACCTCGTCGTGAACGACATGGAGATCGCCGTTCAGGGCGCGCAGCTCGATGGCATGATCTGCCTAACCTCATGCGACAAGACACCGCCGGCGCATCTGATGGCCGCCGGACGGTTCGACATTCCGACGATTCTCGTCGTTTGCGGCTATCAGCAGAGCGGCGAGTACCGTGGCAAGCACGTCGACATCGAGGACGTGTTCTTAGGCTCAGTGCAGGCTCAGTTCGGCAAGCTCGATCGCGCGGAGCTACTCGAGATGAGCAACAACGCGATTCGCGGCCCGGGCGTGTGCTCCGGCATGGCAACCGCCAACTCGATGCACGTTGTCGTGGAAGCTCTCGGCATGAGCTTGCCCGGCAGCGCGCCGGTCGCTGCGAACAGCGAGGCCATGTTCGACTGCGCGCGCCGCTCCGGCGAGCGCATCGTGCAGATGGTTTGGGACGATCTCAGGCCGCGACAGATTCTCACACGAGGCGCGTTCCGCAATGCCGCGGCCGCCGTGCTCGCCGTGAGCGGCTCGATCAACTGCATCAAGCATCTGCAGGCCACGGCCGTTGAAGCCGGCGTCGACGTGGACGTGTTCGCAACGTTCAACGAGCTCGGCAAGTCCGTACCGGTGCTCGCGGCCGTGCGGCCGAACGGTGACGACAGCATCGAGGCGTTCGATGCGGCGGGCGGCGCTCGCGGTTTGTTGAAACAACTCGCGCCGCTCCTCGATCTCGATGTCATGACCGTGACGGGTAAGACGTTGCGCGCCAATTTGGCGGACGTGCGGGTTCGCGACGAAGACGTGATCCGGCCGATCGCCCGGCCGTTTTCGGTCAAGCCGCCGATCGTCGTGCTGCGCGGCTCGTTGGCGCCCGATAGCGCCATCGTGAAGCTCGGGTTGCGCGATCCCGGCCGCAAGGATCGGTTTTCGGGTCCCGCCATCGTCTACGACGATGGGTTCGATGCGATACGCGGCATCAAGGACGGCGAGGTCAAGCCCGGCCACGTGCTCGTGGTGCGCGGGATGGGGCCGAAGGGCGGTCCCGGCATGGCCGGCCCCGCGTCGATGGTCGTGTTTGCTCTTTACTCGACGAACCTGCAGGACGAGGTGGCATTCGTCTCCGATGGCCAGCTGTCCGGTCTCTGCAACAAGGGACTCACGGTGGCCGAGGTGTCGCCGGAAGCGGCGACGGGCGGCCCGCTCGGGCTTGTCGAGAGCGGCGACGTCATCACGATCGATGTCGACCGGCAAAGTCTCGACCTCGAGGTGCCTGCGGCGGAGCTCGCCGTGCGCCGCGCGCGGCTCGGCGAGCGGCCGCTCAAGAAATCGACGGGCTGGCTGTCGATCTATCAGCGGCAGGTGCAACCGATGTCGACGGGCGTCGTGCTGGTGAAGAACTGACGTTAGCGTCGCGGCCGCTATCGCGCGCCGTGCGCCAGGCCGGTGGCGCTGCGCACGGTCTTACGCACCTCGACCGTGCCGGCATCGCCGTCGACCGTGACCCAGTCACCGGTCTCGATGACGTCGAGCGGGTTGCGATCGAGATCGGTCACGGCCGGGACGCGCATCACGACGGCGCCGAGCGCTACCTTGGTGGTCATCTCGTTGAAGATCATGGCCTTCGGCGCCGTGCCAGCCAATCGCGTCAGATGGAACACGACGGACCAACCCGACGAGCCCTTGGCACCGGGGAACACGAGGACTTTGTCCTTGAAGCTCTGGCCACGGAGCTCGTGGCGAGTCTCGATGATCTCGCCGCGCATCGCGTTCACGCCGCCCCAGCCCGAGATCGTTTGCCGCGTGACGAGGGCTTCGCCCGAGGCGGTGCCGCCGACGACCTTGCGGCCGCGTAGCACGACGACTTCGCCGCTCATGCGAGATCTCCATTCCAGCGGCCCGTGAGGGCCGCGTTGATACAGTCCGCCGTGCTGCCGAACCAGGCTTGAATGCCCATGATGGCGGGCAAGTAGTGCACCTGCTTGGCCGAGTCGAGAGCGGCGACCTTCGTGTCGGGCGGCAATGCCTGGCCGATGGCCGAGCACGTGTCGGTCAACACGTGCCCGCCCGCGGCGCGAATGATGGCCGTGTAGCCGGCGTGATCGGCCTGTTGCTTGATGGCCCGCGACGTGAATATCCACAAACGACAATTGCCGCTCACCTTGCGACCCGCGAGCAGGCGGCACACTTCCTCGAGCTGTTCGAGCGCCGCGTGTGGACAGCCGAGCATGACGTAGTCGACGTTGGGGTCTTGCGCGTTGGCGTTCAGTGTCTCGTAGACGCGTCGTCGTTCGGCTGCGCCGTAACGGAACGTCTCGATCGGTCGGTTGCCGCCAAAGGCTGCGGCTTCGCTCGGCGCCTCCGGTGTGATGCCGACGAGGTGGTACATCTCGACACCGCCGGACGAGGCTGCAGCCGCGCCGAAGTGCTTGTAGCGCACGAGATCCGGCGGCATGAGCGCGCCGGTCAACACGGGAATGTGCTCCTGGACCACCTCGCCGACGTAGTACCCGAGCATGCCCCAGTCCATGAGGCTCTGCACTTCGCCCTCCACGCGAACGGCATGCGTGCCGCGACGGTGCTCATCGCGATGAAAGCCGAAATCCGGAATCTTGCCCGTCAACATGGCCGCGCTCGTGCTTTCGCGTCCCTCGGTATTGGTGCGCGCACCGAGCACCGAATTGCAATACACGACGGCCGAGGACTCCATCCAGGCGCAGTGCTCGCCCATCTTCGGCACGTTGCCGACGAGATACGGCGTGCAGGTTTTCAGAATCTTGACGCCGCGGTCCACGGCGCCCGCTTCGCTTTCCCGGCTGATCCGTGCGGCTTCCGGCGAAGCGCCGAGCAGCTGCCAGTTTTCGGGATCGAAGCCGCCCTGCAAGTGGCAGGAAGGGGTGACGACTTGAGGCACGTCGAGGAGCTCGTCGCTGTCGAGGTCGAAGTGCGAAAAGATCGCGTCGTAACCGCCGCCCGAATCCTTGTAATAGTTCTGTAGGAACACGCTGCCTTGTCCCGGCACGCCGGCGACGTTGGTCGTAGCGACGAAGCGCTCCGCGCCGAGCGCTTCGCCGTAGCGGACCAAGAGCTCCATGGCCTTCTGTTTGGCCTTGCCCGAGCGCCCGTCGAGGAGGGCACGTTCGTCGTCGGTGAGCCTCATGATCGGCCCCTGCGTTGCGAGGTGGTGGTCAGTCTACCGCGCCCTCGAGTTTTTCTCAGTGTAGGGATTCCCGGGGGTGCGGCGTATCATGCTGCCCGCAATCTTAGGCGGAGTGATTCCCAATGATCGAGTTGTTCACGGCAGCCACGCCGAACGGCTGGAAGGTCTCCATCACACTCGAGGAGCTGGGTCTCCCTTATAAGGTGCGGCGCATCGATTTCGACAAGCGCGAGCAAAAGGAGCCTTGGTACCTCAAGATCAACCCGAACGGGCGGATTCCGACGATCGTCGATCACGCCAATGGTGGCTTTCCCGTGTTCGAGTCCGGCGCGATCATGCTCTATCTCGCGGAAAAGGCCGGCGCGTTGCTGCCGACGGACGCCAAGGGCCGTTCCTTGGTGACGCAGTGGCTCATGTTTCAGATGGGTGGTGTAGGTCCGATGATGGGCCAGGCGAACGTCTTCTATCGCTACGCCCCGGAGAAAATCCCGTACGCCATCGAGCGCTACCAGCGCGAGGTGCGGCGCTTGCTCGAGGTGCTGGATACACGGCTGGCCGACCACGAATATCTAGCTGGGCAGTATTCGATCGCCGATATCGCCAACTGGTCTTGGGTCCGAGGGTACAAATGGTCCGGCGTCGAGATCAAGGGTCTCGATCATCTGCAGCGCTGGCTCGACGTGATCGCGCAGCGGCCGGCAGTGCTTCGCGGTGTCGACGTGCCGGAGCCCGTGGACCTCGAAGCGATGCTGCGCAAGGCCGATGAGGCCAAGGCGAAGGTTCAAGGGATACTGGTGTAGCCATGGCAGTTAAGAGAATGAATATCGACGAGCTCATCGCGATCGACGTGCATACCCACGCCGAGATCTCGATGCGCGACCCACAAGCGCCGACCGTGTATCAGAAAGCGGCGCAACAGTACTTCAAGCATGAGCATGCAAGCCCGACGATTCCGGAGATCGCCGCGTACTATCGTGAGCGGAAGATCGCGTGCGTGATCTTTTCGGTGGATGGTCTGCGAGCCCGAGGTATCAAGCCCGTGCCGAACGAAGAGGTCGCCGAGCTCGCAGCCGAGCACGCCGACGTGATGATTCCGTTCGCAAGCATCGATCCGGCGAGCGGTGAGGCGGGTGTGCGTGAGGCGCGTCGGCTCATCGAGCATTACGGCGTGAAGGGGTTCAAGTTCCACCCGCAGTTTCAGGAGTTCTTCCCGGACGATCGTGCAGCGTATCCTCTGTACGAAGTGATTGCCGAGGCCGAGCTGCCGGCGCTGTTCCACACTGGGCACTCGGGTATGGGCACGGGCATGCCGGGTGGCGGCGGGATTCGCTTGAAGTACGGCAATCCGATGCACGTCGACGACGTGGCGGTCGACTTCCCGACGATGCCCATCGTGCTCGCGCATCCGTCATGGCCCTGGCAAGACGAGGCGCTGTCGATCGCGCTGCACAAACCGCAGGTCTACATCGACTTGTCGGGATGGTCGCCGAAGTACTTCCCGCCACAGCTCGTTCAGTACGCCAACACGCAGTTGAAGCGCAAAGTGTTGTTTGGGACAGACTATCCGTTGATCTCGCCCGATCGATGGCTGGCCGACTTCGAGAAGATCGACATCAAGCCCGAGGTGCGCCCGCTCATACTGAAACAGAACGCGATCGATCTGCTCAAGCTTCGCCCTTGAGCAAACTTCAGCGGGCGTGTCCGCCGGAGTTCGATACGCGGCTTGCGATGCTGGGTTCGGGGTTCTAAACTCGTTTTAGGACTCGCCGCCGAGCAGTTCCAAATTACAACTGCCCGCCACTCCGCCGACGGTGAGATGCGCACCTCCGGCTGTAGACGGGCGCACGACTATCTGGGGAGACTCAATGAGCGTCTCGATTGCCAATCAGCCAGCGCCCTCGGCAGGCGTGGCGTCATTTTTGCGTCGCCCGGCACGGTTGCTGATCGGTGGCGAATGGGTGCAGTCGGAGTCCAGCGTCCGCATCCCCGTGATCGATCCGGCAACCGGCGCTGAAATCGCCTCCATCGCCGATGCGAACCGGGCGGATGTGGACAAGGCGGTCGCCGCGGCTCGCGAAGCGTTCGAGAAGGGCGCGTGGGCGAGCATGTCCCCGGCCGACCGGGAAGCGTTGCTCTGGCGTCTCGCCGATCTCATCGACGAACACAAAGACGAGCTCGCCGAGCTCGAGAGCATCGACAACGGCAAGACCAAGTTCATGGCTAGCGTCGTCGATGTGCCGGGAGCCCGCAACCACTTCCGCTACATGGCGGGCTGGGCCACGAAGATCGAAGGCTCGACGATCGAGATTTCCGTGCGCCCACCTGAGGGCGGGCGTATCAATGCGTACACGCGCCGCGAGCCCGTCGGCGTTGTGGCGCAGATCATTCCTTGGAACTTTCCGCTCGTCATGGCCGCCTGGAAGCTCGGACCTGCGTTGGCGGCTGGCTGTACCTGCGTGCTGAAGCCGGCGGAACAGACGCCGCTCACCGCTCTGCGGCTGGGTGAGTTGATCATCGAAGCGGGTTTCCCGGCCGGCGTCGTCAACATCCTCACGGGCTATGGCGAGACGGTCGGCGCGGCGCTCGTCACGCACCCTGGAGTCGACAAGATCGCTTTTACGGGGTCGACGCTCGTCGGCAAGATGATCAACAAGGCTGCCACCGACTCGCTGAAACGAGTCTCTCTGGAGCTCGGCGGTAAATCGCCCGTCATCGTCCTCCCGGATGCCGACGTTGATACGGTGATCGGTGGGGCTGCAGGGGCGATCTTCTTCAACGCGGGACAGGTATGTGCCGCCGGCTCGCGGTTGTACGTGCACCGCAAGATCTTCGACCGCGTGGTGGAAGGCGTTGGTGGCGCGGCACACTCGATTCGCTTGGGCCCCGGTCTCGATCCCGGCACGCAGATGGGTCCGCTCGTCTCACGCGAGCAGCAAGAGCGTGTGATGGGCTACATCGAATCGGGCCGGGCCGAGGGTGCCTCGATCATTGCCGGCGGCGAGGCTCCGGCGCATCCGGGTTACTACGTGAGGCCGACCGTCATTGCCGACGTCAAAGGTTCGATGCGCGTCGTCCAGGAAGAGATCTTCGGACCCGTGCTCGTGGCCCAACGGTTCGATGACCTCGATGAGGTGGCCGCCTTGGCGAACGACACGTCGTTTGGCTTGAGCGCCAGCATTTGGTCGAACGACTTGCGGGCCGTGCATCGGCTGGTGCCGAAGATCAAGGCCGGGACCGTGTGGGTGAACACCCACGGACCCGTGGATGCCAATATGCCGTTTGGTGGGTTTAAGCAATCCGGTCTCGGCCGCGAGCATGGCCGGGTCGGTATCGAGATGTACACGGAGCTCAAGTCCGTGTGCATGTTTGTTTGAGGACCAACAGGAGGTTCTGTGCCTGAATCGAGCGTCAAGGAAGCCGTTCGCCGGCGTGAGGCCGGAGAGCAGCGTAGCGGGGCGGGCACCACGCAGGGCGTGGCGAGTCTCGTCCGCTCGCTGACAGAGGGCCGCAGGAGTCCGAAGCCGAAGGAACAGGAGGTGCTCGACGTTGCCACGGCCTACTTCCTCGAGCACGGCTACCAAGGGGCGAGCATCAACGCGATGGCGCGTAGCTCCGGCATCTCGAAGGAGTCGATCTACCGCTACTTCAGCAGCAAGAAGCAGCTGTTCGAAGCGGTCATCGGCCGCGAGCTCGTGGAGTACCGCAGCAGCCTCGACCGCCTCGATGCGACGTTGCGCAGCATGGACCTCCGCGCAGCGCTCATCATGGTGGCGGAGGTGGTCTTAGCACTCATCACGACGGATCGCACTCTAGCGTTGCGACGCCTCATTTTCGACGAGGCCACGCGCTCGCCTGATGTCGGCCAGCACTACTACAAGATCGGAGCGGGACAGGCTTACGCGGTGCTCGAGAACGTCTTCGAGTCGCACAGTCATCGCGGCGACTTCGACATTCCGGCGCTCGCTCGCCATTTCGTCGCGCTGATGTCGTGGCGTATCACTCTCGAGCGCCAGTGCGCCGTGCGTGCCGCACCCACTCCAGCCGAGATCACGGAGCTCGCGACGACCGTCGTCGATGACTTCATGAAGGCGTTTCTGCGACCGAAGTGAGCGCACAGCGGTGGAGCCGGCGTGACGTTCTAGGCGGGGCCCTGGCCGCCGGCGCGCTCGGCAGCGCCGCAGTGGATCTCGCGTGGGGCCAGGCCGACCGCACGACGGCAGTTCGGCGCACTGAGTTCATCGTTCGCGACGCGTACGTCCTGACGATGGATCCGGCGCAGGGCGACCTGCCGAACGGCGACGTGCATGTTCGCGACGGCAAGATTCTGGCCGTCGGCCGTGATCTCGACGCCCCGGGTGTCGAGGTGCTCGATGGCAACGGCATGCTGGTGCTGCCAGGGCTCATCGAAACGCACTGGCACGTGTGGACCACGCTCCTGCGCAGCTTGTCCGGCGATCGCCAAGAGCACGGCTACTTCCCCACGTCTCGCTCGATTGGCGCGTTCTACAGTGCCGAAGACATGTATGTCGCCACACGGCTGGCAGCTGCAGAAGCCGTGCACTCGGGAATCACGTTCCTCCACGATTGGTGCCACAACATTCGCGAGCCGGCGTATGCCGAGCAAAGTCTGCGCGCGCTGGCCGAGAGCGGTATCCGCGCGCGCTTCTCGTATGGCTCTCCCACTGGGCAGAGCGCCGATACGCCGATCGATCTCGCGGATCTCGAGCGCTTGCAGGCCGGGTGGAGTGGCTACGCCAACGGCGGCTTGCTCGGGCTCGGATTGGCATGGCGCGGCGCAGCGAGCGAGGCCACGCTGCGCGAGCATGCGGTCGCGAGGCGCCTCGGCCTGCCGATCTCGGTGCACGCCAACAACACGAGCTTCGGCGGTATCGCGCAACTCGCGGAACGGGGGTTGCTCGGCCCCGACGTGCAGGTCATCCACGCGGTCTGGTGCACGCCCGAGGAAATCCGCGCCTTGGCCGCGAATCGAACGGCCGTGAGCGTTTCGCCCTATTCGGAGTTGCGGATCGGCTTTGGGCTTCCGGTGACCGCCGAGCTGCTGGCGGCTGGCATCGCGGTGGGCTTGTCGGTCGACACGCCGGCGTTGTCCGGCAACGCCGACATGTTTGCCATCATGAAAGCCATTCAGAACATCGAGAACGGCCGCGCCCGCGATGAGTTCGAGTTGTCGGCGCGGCGAGTGCTCGAGCTTGCGACGATCGGTGGCGCTCGCTCGATGGGGCTTGACGCCGAGATCGGCTCACTCGCGCCCGGCAAGCGCGCGGACCTCATCATGGTCGATACGCGTGCATTGAATCTCGCGGTGTTTACGGAGCCGGCCCACATGCTGGTAGAAGCGGCTCAACCGGCGAACGTCGATACCGTCGTCATCGACGGACGCATACTTAAACGCGGCGGTCGCTTGACGGCGCTCGACAGCGGTGAGGTGATTGCGGCGGCGACGCGGGCATCCGCGGACGTACGCCGCCGCTCCGGTTGGAGCTGGCCGGGTTAGAGGTAGCGGGGGCGATCATGCCCTATCGCAGCACGGCGCGCAGCTGCGTCACCAACCAATCGAGCTCCGCGCGCTCGACGATCAACGGCGGTGCGAGCCGAATGACTTGCGCGTGGGTGTCTTTTGCCAAGACACCGCGCTCGAGCAGACGCTCGCAATAGTCTCGTGCCCGTCCGGAGGCGGTCCGGATCTCGATGCCGATCAGCAGACCGCGGCCGCGGATCGCGGCGATGCAGGGAGCGTCGAGGGAGCGTAGTGCCGCGAGCAGGTAGCCCCCCTCGGCCGCAGCGCGCTCGGCGAGACGCTCATCGACGATCACGGCGAGCGCCGCGCGGCCGACGGCCGCAGCGAGTGGATTACCGCCGAACGTGCTGCCGTGGTCGCCGGGCTGAAATAGCGTCAGTAGCGCGCGGCTCGCGAGCACCGCCGAGATCGGATAGACGCCGCCGCCGAGCGCCTTGCCGACGATGAGCACATCGGGTGTCGCTCCGGCGTCGTCCTCGTGGGCGAACATTCGACCCGTGCGGCCGAACCCGGTTTGAATCTCGTCGAGCATGAACAGCACGCCGCGCTCGCGACAAAGCCGGCGCGCGGCAGCGAGATAGCCAGCCGGCGGCAGGATAATGCCGGCCTCCGCTTGAATGGGCTCCACGAGGAACGCAACCGTGCTCGGCGTCAGCGCCGCACGCAAGCCGTCGAGGTCGCCAAAGTCGACCAACGTGAAACCGGCGGAATAGGGGCCGAAGTCGTCGCGATACTGCGCCTCCGACGAGAATCCGACGATGGTCGTCGTGCGGCCGTGAAAGTTGTTGCGGCACACGACGATCTCGGCTTGATCGCGCGGCACGCCCTTGACGCGATAGCCCCATTTGCGCGCTAGCTTGATCGCCGTCTCCACGGCCTCGGCGCCCGTGTTCATCGGCAGCGCCATCTCCATTCCAGCGAGCGTGCAGAGTGCCTCGAGGAACGGGCCCATCTGGTCGTTGTGTATGGCCCGCGAGGTCAGCGTCAGCAGTGCGGCCTGCTGCAGGAGCGCGTCGAGAATTCGCGGATGCCGATGGCCTTGGTTCAGCGATGAGTACGCGCTCACGCAATCGAGGTATTTGCGGCCCTCGACGTCGAACAGCCACACACCTTCGGCACGGTGGGCGACCACCGGCAACGGCGCGTAGTTCGGCGCGCTGACGCGTTCCGTCTGCGCGATTAGGGAGATCGAGCTCAATCGAGGTCGCGGGCTTCCTTGCTGACCTGAGTATCGCCCGGTTTACGCAACATCTTGTCGATCTCGTCGATGTGCGCCTCTTCCTGGGTGATGAGGTCGCGCGCGTACTCTTCGAGCGCCACGGATTTGCCGGTCACCAGCGCCAGCAATTCGTTGTAGAGCCCGAGCGCATTGCGCTCTGCCTGCAACGTCTCGCGCAGAATTTGCCCGATGTCGTGTTGATGCGTCTCGAGCAGCGTGCCGATTCCGAGGGAGGGGTGGCCACCGAGGCGCGTGACCATCTCGCCGGCCTGCTGAGCATGCTGCAGCGACTCCGTCGCTTCGTCGCGGAACCAGGCCACGATCGGGATGCGGCTGTAGCCGAAAATCATCATCGAGTAATGCGTATAGCGCACGACGCCCGCCAGCTCGCATTCGAGAATCCGGTTCAGTTGACCAATGACGCGTTCTGTGTCGATGCCCATATGCGGCTCCTCATGGGTCGTTGCTCCGAGTTTGGCACGCTGGTTTGATGAATGAAACAGCGCGCCGACTTGCCTCGGCGACGCTGGCGCGGGGTTAGAATGCCGCGCTCGCTGTGCGCCGATGTGAACCAAGGACGATTCGATGACCCGACTTGCCCCGAAGCTGTGGCTCAAGCCAGGACGCGAGAAATCGCTGCGGCGCCGACACCCGTGGGTGTTTTCCGGGGCGATCGAGCGCGTGGAAGGAACGCCGGGAGCCGGGGACACTGTCGATGTCGTGAGCGCGTCCGGCGACTTTCTGGCCCGCGCCGCCTATTCGCCGGCTTCGCAGATTCGCGCTCGCGTCTGGACCTTCGTCCCAACGGAGGTCGTCGACGCCGCCTTTCTGCGCCGCCGGCTGCAGCGCGCCGTCGAGTCGCGTCGTCGTCTTGGCATGCTCGATGAGCAGAGCGCCTGCCGCCTGGTGTTCTCGGAGTCCGACGGAGTGCCGGGCCTCATCGTTGACCGCTATTCGAATCACCTTGTGTGCCAGTTCCTCGCCGCAGGCGCGGATGCTTGGCGCGACACCATCGCGTCAGTGCTCATGGAGATCTGCGCGCCGCGCGGCATCTACGAGCGTTCGGAAGGTGGGTCGCGGCACAAGGAGGGCTTGTCGTCGCGACGCGGGCTGCTGGCGGGGGAGGAGCCACCCGGTCAGATCGAGGTGCTAGCAGGCGGCGCGCGGCTCGTCGTCGACGTCGTCAACGGCCAGAAGACCGGCGCTTATCTCGACCAGCAACGCAACCGCAAGCGCGTTGCGGCTTACGCGCATGATGCCGAGGTGTTGGATGCGTTCGCCTATACGGGCGGCTTTGCTATCGCCTGTCTGCGCAGCACGGCCCGCAGTGCCACCTTGATCGATTCGTCGGCGGAGGCCTTGGCGCTCGCCGAGCGTGAGACGGCGGCCAACGGCGTCGCCGATCGGTGCGCGTTTGTCGTGGCCAATGTGTTCGACGAGCTGCGCACGCTGCGTCAAGGCGGGCGGCAGTTCGATCTAGTGGTGCTCGATCCGCCGAAGTTCGTGCACTCGGCCGACCAGGTGAACGCCGGCAGTCGCGGCTACAAGGACATCAACATGCTGGCGATGCAGCTCGTCCGGTCGGGCGGCGCTTTGGCCACGTTTTCCTGCTCCGGGCACGTCGACGCGCTTTTGTTCCAGAAGATCATTGCCGGGGCAGCCCTCGACGTCGGCCGAACGGCGCAGATTCTCGAGCGTCTTTCGCAGCCCGCCGATCACCCAGTCGCCACAGAATTCCCCGAGGCCGAGTATCTGAAAGGCTTGATCTTGCGAGTGCACTGACGCTCATTCCGCCGATGCAAACAGGGGAAGACAAAGCCGCGCCCGACGCACGCCTCGCACACTGGCAACACGACCACTCGTTCGGCCAGGATCGGCGGCGTGCGGGCGAGCGCAAGACGCTGCTGGTCATTGGCATCACGGCGACCATGATGGTGGTTGAGATCGTCGCCGGCGTGCTGTTCGGGTCGATGGCATTGCTCGCCGACGGCTTGCATATGGCATCGCACGCCGCCGCGCTCACGCTCAATGCGTTTGCCTACATCTATGCACGCCGGCACGCACGCGATGCGTCGTACAGCTTCGGCACGGGCAAGGTCAACACGCTCGGCGGTTTCACCGGCGCGGTGCTGCTCGCGGGCTTCGCCCTCCTCATGGTCTCCGAGAGCATCCAACGACTCGTGTCACCGGTGCCGATCGCATTCAACCAAGCGATTCTCGTGGCGGTCGTGGGCCTGCTCGTGAATGGTCTATCGATGCTGATCTTAGGAACCGATCACGACCATGGTCACACTCATGACCACGACGAGCATGACCACGACCACGATCATGATCATGACCACGAGCGGCGAAGTGGGGCGCACGATCACAACTTGGTATCGGCGTATCTACATGTTCTGGCCGACGCACTGACCTCAGTGCTCGCCATCGTCGCGCTGTTGGCCGCCAAGTACTTCGGTTTCAACTGGATGGATCCGCTCATGGGCATCGTCGGCGCCGTGCTCGTGGCCCGTTGGTCGCTCGGGTTGCTGCGCGACACGAGTGCCGTCCTGCTCGACAAGAGCGCGCCTGCGGAGCTCTGTGCAGCGGTGCGCAACCGCGTGGAGGCGGTCGACGGCAACCGCGTGGTCGACCTGCACGTCTGGTGCATTGGGCTCGATCTCTATGCGGCGCTGCTGACCGTCGTGACTCCCACCCCGCGAGCGCCGCAGCACTACAAGGCGCTATTGCCCGACGACCTCGGCATCGTGCACGTCACGGTCGAAGTTCACGCGTTGGCCGACGGCAGATAGGCCGGTTCGAAAACAGATAGCGGTGTATGCTTTCGCGCGTGAAGCCTCGACCCCCAGCCGCCGGTAAGACTGGGCGCGTGAGACCGCGCGTGGAGCGGCGCCGCGAGCGCATGACGGCCGCGTTGCTAGCCGTCGGAGCACGGCAATTCGCCCGCCGCGGCGTGGGTCCCGTGAGCGTCGCCGAGCTCATCGCCGAGGCCGACGTCTCACGCGCCACGTTCTATGGTCTTTTTTCAAGTAAATACAGTCTATTAGCCGACATTCTTAATCCTATCTTCGAGACTGCGACGCGCTCGATTCGGGGACTGGCCGACCGACCGGCCGCCGAGGCCGTCGATGGTCTGATCGACGTCTATCTGTCGCTGTGGGCGACACATCGCGACGGGCTACTGCTGATTCCGCTCGTCGACCAAGAGACGTTTCGCTATTTCGAAGCACAGCATCAGGCGTTGAATGACGCGTTGTTGGCTTTGCTCATGGGTGTCGAGCGGGCGGACCTGCTGCGCAACGGCAGTGCGCAGTACTCGCGGAAGGTCATCGCGCGCACGGCGGTCCCGTTGCTGCGCGTCTACGATGGTCATGCCGCAGCGCCGGCACTGTTCCGCGATGCTCTCCGCGGCTTGCTCCTCAGGGCGCACCAGTGACGGCCGGCAACGAGAAGCTGACGCTGGCGGTGCTGTTCGCCGGGGTCCTGATGGCAGCTCTCGATATCGCCATCGTCGGGCCGGCTTTGCCGGCGCTGCGTGAGACGTTCGCGGTGGGCGGTCGCGCATTGCCGTGGGTGTTCAGCTGCTACGTGCTGTTCTATTTGATCGGCACCCCATTGCTCGCCAAGCGCTCGGATCGCCGCGGCCGGCGCACCGTATTCGTCGAGAGCTTGGGCGTCTTCGCTGCGGGCTCCTTGCTGGTGGCGTTGGCGCCGACGTTCGGGCTGCTGTTGGCCGGCCGGGCCGTTCAGGCTTTCGGTGCCGGGGGCCTGTTTCCGGTGGCGGCGGCCGTCATCGCCGAAACCGTGCCGCTTGAGCGCCGGGGCCGCGTCCTCGGGCTGATCGGCGCGGTGTTCGGGGTGGCGTTTCTGCTCGGGCCGCTGCTCGGTGGAGTGCTGCTGCATTGGAGTTGGCGCTGGCTGTTCATCATCAACGTGCCGATTGCAGCCGTGCTCATGGTGCTCGCGGCGCGTGTTCTGCCGCATACCCGGCGCCCGGCGCCGCCGGCCTTCGATTCGGTCGGCACCGCGCTGCTGGCCATCGTATTGGTCGCCTTGGTTTGGGGCGTCAGCCAGGTCGATACCGAGCAGGGGTTGGCCAGCTTGCGGTCGCCGCGCGTATGGCCATGCCTGCTCGTCGTCGTTCTAGGGTTGCGGCTGCTCTGGTCGGTCGAGCAGCGTGCGGTCGATCCGCTGTTGGCGCCGGCGCTGTTCCGCTCGGCGCAGTTGCGCCTCGTCGGCGCGATTGCGCTCGCCGCCGGAGCGGTGGAGGCCGGCATGGTGTTCTTGCCGGACGTCGCGGTCCTCGGTCTCGGCGTGGACGCCGCCGCGGCCAGCTTGATGATGCTGCCGCTCGTGCTGACACTCGGCGCCGGCGCGCCGCTGGCGGGCCGATTGCTGGATCGGTTCGGGCCGCGCGTCGTCCTGCAGGGCGGGCTGTCCCTGACGATCGCGGGCCTCGTGTTGTTTGCGCTGCTGCCGCTCGATCTCGTGAGCTTCTATGCGGCCGGCGCCGTCATCGGCTGCGGTTTGTCGGCGTTGCTCGGTGCGCCGCTGCGCTACGTCACGCTGCAGGAAGCCGGGGAGGATCGCCGCGGCGCCGGTCAAGGGCTGCTGACTCTGTTCGTCAACATCGGGCAACTCGTAGGCTCGGCCGTGATCGGTGGCGTCGTCGGTTCCGCGGCCGACGAGCTCGGTGGCTATCGACAGGCGTTGTTGGCGGTGGCCGCCGCTTGCGGCGTGGCATTGATGCTCAGTGCCGCGCTGCGAGGTAGAGTGAGCCGTGCTTGATTGGCCCTGAAGCGGTGCCCTATGCGTGATTGCTGGATTGCTCCGTCGATTCTATCGGCCGACTTTGCGCGGCTCGGTGAGGAGGTCGACGCAGTCGTTGCCGCCGGCGCGGACCTCGTGCATTTCGATGTGATGGACAATCACTATGTGCCCAATCTCACGATCGGACCGCTCGTCTGCGAAGCGCTACGTAAGCACGGCGTCACGGTGCCCATCGACGTGCACCTCATGGTCAAGCCGGTTGACCGGATCATTCCGGACTTTGCAGCCGCCGGCGCCAGTTACATCAGCATCCACCCCGAGGCCACGGAGCACATCGATCGCTCCCTGCAGCTCATTCGCGAGCACGGCTGCAAGAGCGGCGTCGTGTTCAACCCGGCGACGCCACTCAACTGGCTCGATCATCTCCTCGACAAGGTCGACCTCGTGCTACTGATGTCGGTGAACCCCGGGTTCGGCGGCCAGCAGTTCATCGAGTCGACGCTGGCCAAAATCGCGACGGTCCGCAAAATCATCGATCGTACGGGTCGCCCGATCCGTCTCGAAGTGGACGGTGGCGTCAAAGTGAGCAACATCCGCAAGATTGCAGCGGCGGGCGCCGACACCTTCGTCGCCGGCTCCGCGATCTTTGGCGCCGACGACTACGGCGCGACGGTTGCCGCCATGCGCGGCGAGATTGCGGCCGCCCTCTAGGTTGCGACCCATACGGCAAGCGATGGCCGACACTCGCTTCCCGGGGTGGTTCTGCTATGCTCGCGCCCGCCGAAAACCGCCGGGTTGCTCGGTAGATTTGCGCTGAACCCCTTAGAGAGTCGAGTCATGGCCTGGACTGTCCACAAGTTTGGCGGCACTAGCGTCGCCGATGCGAGTTGTGTTCGCCGCGTTGCCGGCATCATCGCAGGGGAGGGCGACAATCTCGCGGTTGTCGTGTCGGCGATGAAAGGCGTGACCGACGATCTCTTGGGCCTCGTCGACAAGGCGGCGCGACGCGAGCCTGTCGAGCCCGCGCTCAAGGCCCTGCGCGCGCGCCACGAAACGTCCGCGGTGGAGCTTCTCGGCGCCGTCGGCGCCAAACCCGTGTTGGCGCAATTCGATGCGGAGCTGGCCGACATCGAGAGCATCTTGAAGGCCCTATCGCTCGTGCGGTCGGCCTCGCATCGTAGTCGTGACCTGGTCGCGGGATTCGGCGAGATTTGGTCGGCGCGGCAGATCGCGGCGTTCTTCAAGCGAGAGCTCGGCCAGCAGCGCGAAGTGTTGTTCATCAACGCCCGCGACGTGCTCGTGATCGAGCAGGGGGAGATGGGTCCCGTGGTCGTTTGGGACGTGTCGCGGCCGAAAGTCGTGGCCGCGTTGCCGGCGAACTTTCACGGCGTGGCCGTGATCACCGGCTTCGTCGCGTCGGATCGCGACGGCTTACCGACGACGCTCGGACGCAACGGCAGTGACTACTCGGCGTCGATCTTCGGCGCTCTGCTCGACGCCGACGAGGTGCACATCTGGACCGATGTCGATGGCGTGATGAGCGGTGATCCGCGTCAGGTTCCGGAAGCCAAAATCATCGACGAGATGTCCTACAGCGAAGCGATGGAGCTCGCGTACTTCGGCGCCAAGGTCATCCACCCGCAGACGATGGCGCCCGCCGTCGGCCGCGGCATTCCGATCTGGATTCGCAACACGTTCAATGCCACGCATCCCGGCACGAAGATCTCGGCGTCTTCCGGACATCGCGATGCGGCGGTCAAAGGCATCAGCGGCATCGACGGCGTGGCACTGGTGAACCTCGAGGGTGCCGGCATGATCGGCGTCCCGGGCACCGCGGATCGGTTGTTCGGCGCGTTGCGCGAGGCCGGTGTGTCGGTAATGCTCATCTCGCAGGGTAGCTCGGAGCATTCCATCTGCTTCGCTGTGCGCGACGAGTCCGCCGAGCAGGTACGCAAAGTCGTGGAGCGCGCCTTCGCCGCGGAGCTCAACCAAAGTCAGGTGCAGCGCGTCGGCGTGACCAGGGATTGCGCCATCATCGCCGTGGTCGGAGACGACATGGCCGGCATGCCGGGCAGCGCCGGGCGGTTCTTTGCCACGCTGGGCAATGCCGGTATCAACGTCCGTGCCATCGCGCAGGGTGCGTCCGAGCGCAATATCTCGGCCGTCATCGACGGCAAGGACATGACACGCGCCATCCGCGCGGTGCACAGCAGCTTCTATCTATCGGCCAAAACGGTATCGATCGGCGTGCTCGGGCCAGGCCTCGTCGGCGGGGCCCTGCTCGAGCAGCTTGCGAGCGCGGCACCTGGGCTGCGTAGCAAGTTCAACTTGGACTTGAGGGTGCGCGCCATCGGCACGAGCAAGCGCATGCTGCTCGACGAGCACCGCATCGATCTCGCTAAATGGCGCGATTCGTTGGCGCAAGGCGCGCCGATGGACGAGAAGAGGTTCATCGATCACGTGCAGGCCGACTACTTGCCGCACGCCGTGATGATCGACTGCACGGCCAATCAAGCGGTCGCAGATCGCTACTCCGAATGGCTGCAACGTGGCATCCATGTCATCACGCCGAACAAACGTGCTCACAGCGGCCCGATCGCTTACTACCAAGACTTGAAGCGCTTGAGTCGGGGGTCGCGAACCCACTTTCTCTACGAGGCCACGGTCGGCGCGGGCTTGCCGGTGATCCAGACGCTGAAGGACCTCGTCGAGACCGGCGACGAGATTCGCAGCATCAGCGGCATTTTCTCGGGCACGCTCGCGTATCTGTTCAATCTCTTCGACGGAACGCGCCCGTTCTCGGACATCGTCCGTGACGCGAAGGCGCGCGGCTACACCGAGCCCGATCCGCGTGACGACTTGTCGGGCATGGACGTGGCCCGAAAGGCCGTGATCCTGGCGCGCGAAGCGGGTCTCACAGTGGAGATCGCCGACATCGCCGTCGAAAGCCTGGTGCCGACTGCGCTCGCCAACGCTTCGGTCGAAGAATTTCTGCAACGCCTGCCGGACTTCGATGCGCCGATGGCGGAACGCGTCGCCGCTGCGCGGCGTGCGAGCCAGGTCTTGCGCTACGTCGCCAACATCGACGTACGCGCCGGCACCGCCAAAGTGGGCCTAGAGTCGTTCGCGCCGAACCACCCGTTCGCGAGCATCAGCCTCACCGACAACATCGTGCAGTTCGTCACCGGCCGCTATTGCGACAACCCGTTGATCGTGCGCGGTCCCGGCGCGGGCCCGGCCGTCACGGCGGGCGGTATCTTCGCGGATCTGTTGCGACTATGCAGTATGCTGAGCGCTAACCAGGGCTGATACCCATGCGTTATCTCAGCACTCGAGGCGACGAGGAGACCGACCTGGTCGGTGCCGTCATGCGCGGGCTCGCGGCCGACGGCGGCTTGTTCGTTCCCGACGACTTGCCGCGCTTCGACCCTGCGCAGTTTCGCGGCAACACTCTGGCCGAGATCTCGACGGAGTTGCTCGCGCCGTTCTTCGCCGGTTCCGGTCTCGAGGACCAACTGGCGGCGATCTGCCGCGAGGCATTCGATTTTCCCGTGCCGCTCACGCCCCTGATCGAGACGGGCGGCGAGTTGTCGGTCCTCGAGCTATTTCACGGCCCAACCGCTGCGTTCAAGGATGTCGGTGCGCGCTTCCTGGCTGCCGTCATGGAGCGCGCGTTGTCTCGCTCGGCCGACACGCGGCCGCTGACCATTCTCGTCGCCACGTCGGGGGATACAGGCGGCGCCGTGGCCGCCGCATTCCATGGCCGCCGTGGCCTTCGCGCGGCCGTGCTGTTCCCGAAGGGACAGGTGTCGCCGCGCCAGCAGCACCAGCTGACCTGCTGGGGCGGGAACGTGCGGGCGTTCGAGGTCGACGGCGTCTTCGACGACTGCCAGGCCCTCGTCAAAGAGGCGTTCTCCGATCCCAAGCTCGGGCGGCGACATCGGCTCACCGCGGCCAATAGCATCAACATCGGTCGTTTGTTGCCGCAGGTGGCGTATCACGCCGCGGCCAGCCTCTGGCATTGGCGCAAGCACCATTCGACGGCGGGCTCGATCGTCCCGACCGGCAATCTCGGCAACGGCGTAGCGTGTGTCTGGGCGCGGGCTATGGGGTTGCCGATTCGCGAGATCGTCTTGGCGGTCAACGCCAATCGGACGATCCCCGATTTCTTGGCGACCGGCCAATGGGAGCCACGCCCGAGTCGATCGACGCTCGCTTCGGCGATGGACGTCGGCAACCCGAGCAACATGGAGCGGCTACGCAATCTGCTGCCGGACTTCGGCGACCTGCGCGCCGCCGTCGAGGTTTACCCCGTGGATGATGAGGCGATCAAGAGGCAGATCGCCAACGACTACGCGAAGTATGGGCAGACTTGGTGCCCGCATACGGCTACGGCATTTTGGGCCTACGACCACCTGCCGGCGGCGCGCCGGTCAGGGCTGCCCTGGATCGTCAGCGCCACGGCCCATCCGGCCAAGTTCGAGGGCATCGTCGAGCCGATCATCGGTCGAGCCGTGCCGGTGCCGCCTGCGCTCGCTGCTTTGCTCGAGCGCCCCACAGCGAGCACGCGTTTAGCGCCACGGTTGCCGGACCTCGCTGCTGAGCTCGATGCCTGGAAATAGACGCTCATGACGCAGCAATACTGGATTCTGGTCGGTGGCGCGCTCCTCGTGTTGCTGCTCGGCGTTGGCCTGCTGCAGTGGTGGCGCCGTCGCGGTGGCCCGGGGCTCGCGCATGCGCTCGAGTCGGTCGCGATCGATCGATTGCGGGACGTACTGCTCCCTGATGGCATGGGCGGGCAGATTCAGATAGAGCACCTGCTGCTCACGGGTAAGGGTCTGATCGTCATCGACGTGAAGGCGTTCGATGGCGCGATCTTCGCCGGCGAGCGCATGGCGGAGTGGACTGTGATCGGCAAGAAAGGGCGCTTCACTTTCCCGAACCCGCTCGGCACGCTTTACGATCGCGTGGCAGCACTACGCCAAATCGTGCGCGACGTGCCGGTTGCCGGATTCGTGCTGTTCGGCGGTGGCGCGGATTTCAGCAAAGGCCGCCCGCGTGACGTGCTATTGCCGGCCGATCTGCTGGCGAGGTATCCGCGGCCGGACCATGCCGATCTCGAGCGTCTGCTCGTAGCCTTCGCGCCTCATTGGGACCGGGTCAAGGCGGCCATCGAGCCCGTCACGGCCGGTGCGCGACAGGACCGTTAGGTCGAGCGAGTAGGTAACCCGAACAGCCTTTCCGCGTTGGCGGTCGTGGCGGCGGCCACGGTGGCCGCGGAGCGATTCACGCCCGCAGCGACCCGCTCCAGGATGTGCGCGAGAAACGCGGGCTCGTTGCGCCGGCTTTGCGGTTTCGGCAAGAGGTCGCGCGGCAGCAGATAGGGCGCGTCGGTTTCGATCAGTAACCGGTCGAGTGGGATGTGCGGCAGGGCTTCGCGCAGATCGCCGCCGCGCCGCTCGTCGCAGATCCAGCCGGTCACGCCGATGTAGAGGTCGAGATCGAGGTAAGCCGTAAGCTCGGCGGTGCCGCCCGTGAAGCAGTGCGCCACGCCGCCGACGAGGCGGTCGCGCTGCGGCGCCAGCATCTCGACGAACGTGTCGTGCGCATCGCGTTGATGGAGAAACACGGGCTTGCGCGAGTCAGCGGCGAGCTCGAGCTGTGCCGCGAAGGCGCGTTGCTGTGCGTCGCGCGGTGAAAAGTCGCGGAAGAAATCGAGCCCACACTCGCCGACGGCGACGACGGCCGGGTTCGCGAGCAGATTGCGCAGAGCTCCCGCCGTGTGGGCGTCGAAGTCGGCGGCGTGATGCGGGTGCACGCCGGCCGTCGCAAACAACGTCCCGACGTGATGCTCACAGAGCGCACCGGCTTGAACACTGCTGGTGACGGAGGTGCCGGTAACGATCAGGCGCGTGACTCCGGCCGCCGCAGCCCGGCCGAGCACCGCGTCGCGATCCGCATCGAAGCTGTCATGCGTGAGGTTGGCGCCGATGTCGATGAGCTGCAGCATTTCGCGGCGGATTGTGACGACGCGCGGAGAGCGGGGCAACGGCATTCGCTAGAGTTTGCTGATGCGTTCGACAAAACTACCGGCGTTGATCGTCGCCCTCGGCTGGTGCAGCGCCGAATCGCTGTCGGCGGCGGTGTCGCCCGAGCTTGCCGACTTGGCCGCCCGCATCGACTACGGCTTCTACACCGATGACGCTCGGGCCATCGAGGCCGCGTTGGCGGTACTCGAGCGCAGTGGCGACGACCCCGATGCCGCCTACTACCGTGATTTCGCCGTGTTGCGGTTGGCGCAGCTCGCCCCCGATGCACGGGCCGGAACGCAGCTCGTCAGCGACTGTGCCGGGCAGGATGTGCCGGCCGAGGTGCAAGGGGCCGCGGCCGCCGAGTCCTGGATCCTGGTGGCGGCATGCGCCGCCGTGGCCGATTCCGGTCGACGCATGGAGCAGGCGCTCGCGCGGGCACGCGCGCTCGACGACGACAATCCGCGGATCGCGTTCGTTGAGGCTTGGGCTTTGCAGCGCGAGCTCGCCGACGATCCGGCCCTGCACGACACTGTGGTGGAGACGTGGCGAGCGACCGTCGCCGGCTTCGACACCTGGAGCGCGCCGCCCGACGCGCCGCAATGGGGCTATGCCGAAGCGCTCGCAGCCCTCGGCGAGCTTACGCTGCAACGTGGCGAAGCCCGGCTGGCGCGCGATCTCATCGAGCGCGCGTTGCTGCTGGCGCCCGATTACCGCTTTGCGCTGGCGTTGCGCAGCAGGCTGCAGGGCAGCGGCGCCTCACAAACGCCGTAGCAACGCCGGTCGTTGTCGATGGTTGCGTTCTGCCGCCGGCTAGTATTCGATAGCGAACGGTGTCGCGTATCGCGGGCGATGGATGACGGAGCAGCTCGGTCTTTTCGATGGCGGTGGCGCGCGGCAGCCCGCTGAAATCGCCCGTGCGCCGCTACGTGTCCGCGAGAGTCGGCGGGCGCGCCGTCTGACGTTGCGGATGCTGCCGCCCCACACGCTCGAGCTCGTCGTGCCGCGTGGCACGCGGTCGGCCGAAGTGGCCGCATTCGTCAATGCCAATCGACGCTGGATCGAGGCGGCCCGCAACGAGCTCGCAGCCTGCCGCCCCCTGCGATCCGAGGGCTTGCCGACGCACATCGACCTGCGCGCGATCGGCGCGAGCTGGCAGGTGCAGTACCGGCACGAGCCGCAGTCGCCACCGCGCTATCGGGTGCAGGGCGGCGAGCTCGAAGTTCGCACGCGCGATGCCAATCACGCCGGCGCTCCCAATGCGCTGCGCAGTTGGCTGCTCGATCAAGCCGACTATCACTTGGCACCCTGGTTGTTGCGCGAGTCCGCGGTCGTAGGACACCGGCCCACGAACGTGCAGGTGCGGTTGCAGCGCACGCGCTGGGGCAGCTGCTCGAGCAGCGGGACCGTCAGTGTCAACGCCGCGCTGTTGTTCCTCGAGCCAGCGTTGGTGCGCTATCTGTTCGTGCACGAGCTCTGTCACTTGATCGCGCTCAACCACTCGCGCAAGTTCTGGGCAGCCGTGGCCCGTTTCGAGCCCGACTACGAGTCGCTCGACCGCCGATTGACCGAGGCGTGGACCGAAATTCCGCTTTGGGCGCATGGGCCCTCGCGGCGGTAGTAGCGCGTGGCCGTCCGATTCAGCGCGCTGGCCAACCCGACCGTGATCGTCGTTGCACTCGTCTACGGCGTGCTGCTGCGAATCGCCTCCGCGGCGGGGCTCTTCGGCATTCTGCTGATGGTCTTGGTGACGCTCTCGCTCTGGCGCTTCGGCTACTCCGTGCTCCGGCACGTCGCAGCCGGCTGGGGTCATTTCCCGCCGCCTGGCATCGAGACCATGAACCCCTTCGGCGAATTCGCTGTGATTTTCCACTCGCTGTTCTTTTCTTCGCTCCTGTTGTTGCTCGCGACCACGCCGTTCGTCGACGACTGGTTGCGTTGGCCGTTGCTCGTCGCTGTATTGGCCGTCTTTCCGGCGTCGGCCGCGGTCATGGCCATGACGAGGAATCTCGGCGCGGCGCTGAGCCCGATGAGCATCGGCACGGTCGTACGCGAGTTGGGTCCCGATTACACGAAGCTGCTTGGAATCAGCGTGGCGCTGGCGGCGCTGATGGCGTTGAGTGGTTGGCTCGCCCAGGTTTCATGGGTGCTCGGCGTCCTCGGCGATGGACTGGCCGTCTGGACGGTGCTCGCGCTGTTCCTGGCCACCGGCGCCGCGCTGCGCGCGCACCGCGCGGACTTCGATCTCCTCGAAGGGGTCGACGACGCGGACGTGCGCAACGAACGAGAGCGGCGCGGCGGATGGCAAAAGACGCTCGATCGCGCCTATGCGTCGGTGCGCAGCGGTCTGCCGGCGCAAGCGTATCGCACGATCAAGGAACTGCTCGCCAGCGAAGGCGACAACCTCGAGGTCTATCAATGGACGTTCAACGGCATGCTCGAATGGGATGACCCCACGCATGCGGCCCTGCTCGGCGAACGATTCGCGGCCAAGCTCTGGGACGCCGGCCGGAAGGTCGATGCGCTCGAGCTCGTGCAGCGCTGCCGCAAGTTGTCGCCACGTTTCGCGATTCCGGCCGAGCGTGCCGCAGAGCTCGCAGCCTACGCGCGGTCGATCGGGCGGCATCGTCTGGCCGACGACCTCGTAGCGGTGGCGCCGCCGTAACGTTGGGCTGTCAGTCGGCGTGCTCGGCGCCCGTGATCAAACGCGCCCCGCGGCCGTAAGTGAGGTACTCCCACAGCCAGCGCAGCGACACGACCACGGGGCTCGGAACGCCGACAAGAAAGTAGATGTGTGCGATGCCCCAGATCCACCACGCGAGCCAACCGCGAAGCGTGAGGCGCGGAAACTCGATGACGGCGCGTTTGCGGCCAATCGTGGCCAGATTGCCGGTGTCGCGGTAAACGAATGGCCGTGTGCCCGGGCGACCTGCGATGCGGTCGGTAATGACACCGGCGACGAATCGGCCCTGTTGCTTCGCGGCCGGTGCCACGCCGGGTACCCGCCGACCATCCGCCAGCGTGATGGACGCAGCGTCGCCAATCACGAAGATAGTGGGCTCCTCCGGCAGCGACAGGTCCGGCGCCACGAGGACTCGGCCCGCGCGATCGATGGGCGCGCCGAGCCAACGGCCGGCCGGCGCGGCGGCGACGCCGGCTGCCCAAATGACGGTTGCGCTCGCGACGCGCTCGGCGCCGAGCCAGACGCCGCCCGCGTCACAGCCCGTCACCAGGGCGTTGACGCGCACTACGACGCCGAGCTTCTCGAGGGCGCGTTGCGCGTAGGCCGACTGCGGTTCCTTGAACGCTGCGAGGACGCGCGACCCGGCCTCGACGAGCACGACCTTGGCGCTGCGCGGATCGATGCGCCGGAAGTCGGCCGCGAGCGTGAAACGCGCGAGCTCGGCGATCGTCCCGGCGAGCTCCACGCCGGTCGGTCCGGCGCCGACGATCACGAATTGCAGCAGGCGCGCTCGGCGCTGCGGATCCTCCTCCATCTCGGCCGCTTCGAAGGCGGCCAGGATGCGTCGGCGGATGAGCGTGGCGTCATCGATGCTCTTGAGCCCCGGCGCGAACGATTGCCAGTCGTCGTGGCCGAAGTACGAGTGCGTAGAGCCCGTGGCGACGACGAGGTAGTCGAACGGAATCGCGCGTTCGTTGATCTGCACGCTGTGCCGTTGTCGGTCGATGCCCGTGACCTCGCCGAGCAGCACCGTCGTGTTGCGTTGCCGTCGCAGAATCGAGCGGATGGGCCAGGCCACGTCCGAAGGCGGCAATCCCGCGGTGGCGACCTGATAGAGAAGCGGTTGGAACAGGTGATAGTTGTGCCGATCGATGAGCGTAACGTCGGCCGCCGTGCGCGCCAGCGCTTGCGCGGCGAACAGCCCGCCGAAACCGGCCCCGACGATGACGACTCGCGGTCGGTGTGGGCTCGTCACTCGGCGTCTAGGTAGCAGTGATGGCAGTCCCCCATGGTCGCGGGAGACTATAGGGCACGGCGCTACAATTGCCCACCCTTGACCGAAAGAGCGGCGGGGACCCCGTGTCCAAACCATTTGCAGTGGCCAGGCATCTAAAGTTTCGAGATGAGTATTAGCGCAAGCACGGCCAGCCCGATGAGCACGCTCGGGAATCCAGAACCTGCAGACGCAGTGTTGATCGCGGCAGCCGTGGGCGGCGACACGGCGGCGTTCGAGACGCTTTACCGACGGCACACCGGCCGCGTCCACGGGTTGTGTCTGCGACTCACGCAGAGCCGCGCCGAAGCGCAGGACTGCACTCAAGAGACGTTCATTCGGGCCTGGCGCCAGCTCGCGACGTTTCGCGGCCAGAGTAGCCTCTCCACGTGGCTGCACAGGATTGCGCTGAATGAGGTGCTCGGCCGCAAACGGCGGGCGTCGACCGAGGATCGGCACTTAGCCGTCGTCCGGCTCGAGGCGCGCGACAGTCATCGAGGACCCGCCACGATCGATGAGCTCGAGCGCGCCATCGGCACCCTGCCGGATCGTGCGCGCGAGGTGTTCGTTCTGCAAAAGGTCTATGGCTACACGCACGAGGAGACCGCCGATTTGCTGAACATCGCCGTCGGCACGTGTAAGGCACAGGTGCACCGCGCGTCGCGGTTGCTCGCAGAGGCACTTGGCGATACCGAATTATGACGAACGACGATGCAATTCTTAGCGCCGAGCTCGCGAGTCGCGTGGGCCGACTGCCGCGCGAGATCGAGCCACCAGGCGATCTCTGGCCCGGCATCGCGGCGCGCTTGACTCGCGAGGACACGAGTCTTGCAACCCTAGTGCAGCGCCTCGAGCGCGACGTGGCGCCGGATCGGGATCTGTGGCCGCGGATCGAGGCGCGGCTCGAGCGCCCGGCGGGTATTGCCGTGCCGCTACGTCTGTCCCCGGTTCCGGCTTGGTTCGCGACGGCGGCGTCGCTGGCGGCGATTACGGTCGTGGCGTTGATCGCGAGCCTGATGTTCGTGACGACGGAGCGCGCCCTGGCGCCGGAGGGGGATGACGTGGCTCAGGCGGTCGACGCGATCCGGGCCGAGCTCGCCAAGGTGCAGGGCGAACGATTAGTCATCGAGGAGTCGTTGCAGCGCGATGCTGACAACCTGAGTCTGCACGCGCTGTGGCGCTACGCGTATCAAACCGAGCTCGATTTGGCCGGTAAGGCCGAGGGGCTCGTCGACGATTACGAAGGGGTGTGAAGGGCATGAACAAGTCACTGGTCATTGTTATGGTCTTGGCCGGCTGGTCGTCAACCGCGGTGGGCCAGGAAACGGTCGATCGGCGTATCGACGCCGTCGCCAACGGCGAGCTCGAGATCGCCAACACGGCGGGTGAAATCGTCGTGGAGGGGTGGGAGCGCAACGAAGTCCATGTGACGGGGGAGCTCGCGGAGAACGTCGAACGCCTCGATTTGCTCGCCGAGGGCCAGCGCGTCAATGTGCGCGTCGTGCTCAAGCCCGATCAGGGTCAGAAAGGCGGGTACTGGTGGGGCTCCGGAACGCGGCTGCACATCCGCGCGCCGCGCGGTATGTTGCTCGACGTCGATGCGGTGAGCGCTGACGTCGAAGTGCGCGACATGCGCGGCGAGCAACGCCTCGAAAGCGTGAGCGGCGATGTCGAGACCCAAGCCTTCGAAGCCGAGGTGCGAGCACAAACCGTGAGCGGTGACCTGCGTGTTGCGGGCAACGGTCCGACCAACATCGTTCGGCTTTCTACGGTCAGCGGCGACGTCGACGTCAATAGAGTCAGCGGCGAGATTTCGGCCGAGTCGGTCAGCGGCGACGTCTCGTTGAGTGCCGGCACGATCGGGCGAGTTCAGGCGAGCACGGTGTCGGGCGAGATCTCTGTGACGGCGCAGCTCAGCGACACGTCGCGGCTCGAAGGGACCGCTGTGAGCGGGGACGTCGAGCTCCAGTTCACCGGCAGCGCCGCCGGCGATTATCGCCTCGAGACATTCAGTGGTGATATCACGAACTGTTTCGGGCCGCAGCCGGCAGAGACCGACGATCACGGGCCGCCGAACGGGCGGCAGGTGCGCTTTCGCGAAGGCAACTCACTGGCGCGAGTCGAGGCCAAGACTCACAGCGGCGATGTCTACGTTTGCCGGCAGTGATCCGCCACGTTCGAGATCACGAAGCGCGCCGTGGGCGGCGGCACTAGCCCTCGAGCGCGCGTAGAGCAGCGTTCGGGTCGCCACCGAGGCGCTCGAGGTGGTCGTCGTAGATTGGGATGCGCGGTGCGGTGCGTGCCACGTCGATGAGTGCCCGCACGGCGGGGTGAGCGTCCATGGCTCTTGCGTAGGGCGCAAGCGTCGCCGGTATCTCGACGCCGTAGGTACGAAATCGAGTCATAACGGGAAAGAACATCGCATCCGCGATGGAGAACCGGCCGAGCAGGTATGGGCCGCCAGAGCGTTGTAGGTTCTCGCTCCAGATCTCCCATACGCGCGTTACGTCGGCGAGTGCCGCCGGGCTCGGCGTGAACGCCGGCACGCGACCAAATAAGTGGCATGACATTTCGCCGCGCATGCTCGTGAAGCCGCTGAGCATCTCGCAGCAGATCGCGCGGGCTTGCGCCCGGCGCACCGCATCCTCCGGCCATAGCCCTGCCTGCGCGTAGGCGTCGGCGACGTATTCGCAGATGGCCAGCGACTCGTGAATCGGCGTGTCGCCGACACGAAGCACGGGGAACAAGCCGCGTACGCTGCCCAAGTTGCGGCGCTCGCGCAGCGAAGTGGCGTCGCCCTGCCGCTGCATATGGGGAAGCTCCACGGTTTCCGTCGCGAAGGCCGCGCCCGCGTGCGTCAGCACGAGCCAAGGGCGCATGGACCAGGACGAGTAACGAAGGCTTAGAACGGTGAGTTTGAGCTGCGGCATCGGGCGAACATCGCCCGTTTGGCGGGGGCTGTCAATCGATCGCGTGAATCGCGAGTTGTCGCTTGAGTCGCGGCACCCACAGCCAACACGACGCGATCATGGCGGTGCCGAGGACGAGCACGAGCCGATATGCGGCCCCCGCGCCGTATTGTTCGAGCGCGAGGTCGTAGAGCACACCGCCGAGGGCTTCGCCGAACGACGCGCCGAGCGTCACGAGCGCCATGATGACGGCGAACACGGTGGCGGCGACCGGAATCGGTACGAGCCGCGCTGCGAGGTCGAGCAGGATCAAGCTGCCCGTCATGTAGGCGAAGCCGACCAGTGTGGAGGCGATGTAGTAGCTCGCGGCATCCGTCACCCACCAGTACAGCACGTTGCCCACGATGCCGGCCGCAATGGCGGCGTGCAGCAATGCAGGGACGCCAACGCGCCGGCAGTAGAGCGCATAGCCCGCCGTGGCGGCCATCGCGCCGGCCGAGAACAGCGAGAATGCGTTGCCGAACACCTGCTCCGAGAGCCCGAGCGTGCGAGTCATATGCACGTAGTTGACGGAGTACGACAGCGGGTTGAAGTCCCAGAGGAAGCTCACGGCACAGATCGTGAGCAGACCCGGAACGGCGAACGCGCCGCGCAGCGCAGCGGCCGTCGAGCGCACATCGGCCGCACTCGCCTGATGCGGTTGCTCGCGCACGAACAGCAACGTGAGCACGAGGCTCGCCGCCCAGAGCGCCGAGCAGATCAGGAACGCGAGCTCGTGCCGATCATTCGCCGTGAGATAGCCGCCGACCACGCCGCTCAAGAGCAGCGCGAAATACGCTGCGAACCATTGCACGGACTGCAGCCGTCCCGTCAGACCCCGTGGTTTGCCGACTTCGATCATGAGGGCATCTGCGAGCACGTCGGTGAAGGCGATGCCGAGCGTCGGCACGAATAGCAGCACCAACAGCAGCCAGCGCTCCCCCGTGGGTAGCGGGGCGACGTACAACGCACCGAGCCCGATGGCCGCGGCCGCCGTGGCAAGGAGCAAGTAGCTGCGCCGACGCGAGCCGAACAGCGGCAGGAAGTCCGACAGTAGCGCGAGCAGTGGCTTCAGCGACCACGGCAAGGCCATGATGGCCATGAAGCCCGCGATGGCCGCCGGGCTCTCGCCCCAGCCATCGAGCAGCGAGCGGACCGGTTGGGCGATCAGGCCTGAGGTCGGGTCGCCGACGCTTTGGACGAAGTAGATCGCGCCAAATAGCGCGCTGATGCCGGCGACGGGGCCAGCGCGTGGTGCCGAGTCGGCGGCGGCGCTGGCGGCGGGTGTGTTCAGGGCGGTGTGCCCCTCACGCGCGCCAGAGCGTCCATGCGCCGATGAGGATGAAACCGACGCCGGCTGCGTACGTGAGATACCGCGGATTGACGACTTGCGATAGGGCGGCCCCGCCGACGACACCGATGGCCGAGGCCAGCACGAGGGCCGTGGCCGCGCCGAAGAATACCGTCCAGAGGGCCGCGGCGGACTTCGACGCGAACAACAGCGTCGCGAGCTGAGTTTTGTCGCCGAGCTCGGCGAGAAACACGGTGCCGAACACCGTGAAAAAGAGTTTCATGTCCATCGATGAGCCTCAGCCTTGTTGCAGCAACTCGCGCAGATCGGCCACAGCGGAATGCGCGCGCGATAGATACGAGGCGAGCACCAGTGAGTGGTTCGGGAACATGCCGAAGCCTTGGCCGTTCAGGATGATGGGGCTGCGAATGGGCCGTAGGCCCTCTTCGAGCTCGCGGATGATTTGCCGCAGGCTCACGACGGCGTTCTTGTCGTCGAGCACGCGCTCGAAATCGAACTGTGCGGCGCGCAGAAAGTGCAGGAGCGCCCAAGCAGTCCCCCGTGCTTCGAAGAACTCGTCGTCGATCTCGAGCCACGGCGTTTGGACGCTGACGTCCCCCGGCGTCGCGCGCGCGGCCTCTGCTGCGCGCGCGCCGGCCAAATCGGTGTTGACGCGCACCTGACCGACGCTCGCCGAGAGACGCTGCGACAGGCTGCCTAAGCGCAGCTCCACGACCGCCAGCCACTCGCGCAAATTATCCGCACGCGCGTAGAACTGGGCGTCGGCCGGATTGGAGTCGATGAGCCGCGCTTCGAAGCTGTTCAACGCTTCGAGGGCGGCGCGGTAGCGGGTCTCGGCAGGCGGGAAGAGCCATGACAGGCTGTCGGTGTTGAACGCCGGTTCGGCCACGGCGAGATCGTCGTCCTCGGTCGACTGCGATTGTGAGCGAGTGTAATTGTTGCGTAGAACGCGTGCGAGATCTCGACATTGCGTCAGCACGCCGAGCTCGAAGCTCGGCATGTTGTCGAGCCAGACCCCGGGCGGCAGCACGTCGTTGCTGAGATAGCCACCCGGCTTGTCGAGCAGCCAGCCGCAAACTTGCGTCAGCGTGTCCACCGTCGAGTAGCCGATCACGGCGCGCTGCCCGTCGGGCCCGTCGGCGGCAACCCAGAGCGGCCCCGGCTCTCGTGACCAATACCAGCTGATGCCGCTTAGCACGACGAGTAGTGCTGCGACAGCGCCGGCGACAGGCCAAGGCCAGCGCCGGCCGGCTGGTCGCGCCGCCGTCGGGGCTGCAGGGCTGCGGCGAAACCGGTCGACGACCTCTTTGAGCATCGCTTGGCGCTAGGCCGCGTGCTTGCCCGTGGCTAGTTGGCGCAGCACGTACTGCAAGATGCCGCCGTGGATGAAGTACTCCTGCTCCTTCGGCGTATCGATGCGGACGACGGCTTGAAACGTGCGCTTCTTGCCATCCGGCGCGCTGGCGGTCACCTTCACTTCTTTGGCGCGCTGCAGGCCGAGGCCTTCGATATCGTAGGTCTCTTGGCCCGTGAGCCCCAAAGTCGCGGCCGTCTCGCCGTCGCGGAACTGTAGCGGCACCACACCCATGCCGATCAGATTCGAGCGATGGATGCGCTCGTAGCTTTCGGCGATCACGGCGCGGACGCCTAAGAGGGCCGTGCCTTTTGCGGCCCAATCGCGCGACGAGCCGGCGCCGTATTCCTTGCCGGCCAGAATGACGAGCGGCGTCTTCGCGGCTTGATAGCGCATCGATGCGTCGTAGATCGAGAGCTTCTCGCCGCTCGGCAAGTGGATCGTCCAGTTGCCTTCCACGCCCGGCACGAGCTTGTTCTTCAAGCGAATGTTGGCAAACGTGCCGCGGACCATCACCTCGTGATTGCCGCGGCGCGCACCGTAGGAGTTGAAGTCCTTCTTCTGCACGCCGAGGCCCACGAGGTATTTGCCCGCAGGGCTGTCCGCCGCGATGTTGCCGGCCGGGGAGATGTGGTCGGTCGTCACGGAGTCGCCGAGCGAGGCGAGCACGTGTGCACCTTTGATGTCGGACGGTGTGCCGGTCTTGAGCGTCATGCCATCGAAGTATGGCGGGTTCTTCACGTAGGTCGAATCGTCGGACCAGGTGAAGGTCTGGCCGCTCGGTGTCGAGATACCCTGCCAGTTGCTGTCGCCTTTGAACACGCCCTCGTAGCTCGACTTGAACATCGTCGAGGTCACGTGCTTGGCGATGAGCTCGTGGATCTCTTTCGTGGTTGGCCAGATGTCCTTCAAGTAGACCGGTTTGCCTTGCAGGTCCGTGCCCAGCGGCTCCTTGTAGAGGTCGATCTTCATATTGCCGGCGAGCGCGTACGCGACCACGAGCGGCGGCGAGGCCAGGAAGTTCATCTTCACCTGCGGGTGGATGCGGCCTTCGAAGTTGCGGTTGCCCGAGAGAACCGCGCACGCGACGACGTCGCTCTTCTGCAGCGCCTCGGCGATCTCGCTCGGCAGCGGGCCGGAGTTGCCGATGCAGGTCGTGCAGCCGTAGCCGACGAGGTTGAAGCCAACCGCGTCGAGATCCTTCAGCAGGCCGCACGCGACGAGATAGTCGGTGACCACCTTCGATCCCGGCGCCAAGCTCGTCTTCACCCACGGCTTGCGAGTGAGGCCTTTGGCCGTGGCGTTGCGCGCGACGAGGCCGGCCGCGATCATCACCGCGGGGTTCGAGGTGTTCGTGCAGCTCGTAATGGCCGCGATGACTGCCGCGCCGTCCGTAAGCTCGAACGTCTGCGTGCCCTGGGTGACGGGCACCTTGGTGCCTTTGCCCGCGGTCTTGAGCAAGCCCGCGATCGTGCTACCGGCGGCTTTCAGCGCGATGCGGTCCTGCGGCCGCTTCGGTCCCGCGATGCTCGGCTCGACCGTGCCGAGGTCAAGGGAGAGCTCGGCCGTGTAGCGAGCTTTCTTGCCGCTGCGCCACAGACCTTGCGCCTTGGCGTACTGCTCGACGAGTGCGATGGTCTCCTTCGAGCGCCCTGAGAGCTCGAGGTAACGCAGCGTTTCGTTGTCGATCGGGAACACTGCGCAGGTGCTGCCGAATTCCGGCGACATGTTGCCGATCGTGGCGCGATCGGCGAGCGGCAGGTGATCGAGCCCGTCGCCGAAGAACTCGACGAATTTGCCGACCACGCCTAGCTTGCGCAGCATCTCGGTGACCGTGAGCACGAGGTCGGTGGCCGTCGCACCCTCGGCGAGCTTGCCTTTGAGCTCGAAACCGACGACTTGCGGGATCAGCATGGTCACGGGTTGGCCGAGCATCGCGGCTTCGGCCTCGATGCCGCCGACGCCCCAGCCCAAGATGCCGAGGCCGTTGATCATCGTCGTATGCGAGTCGGTGCCGACGAGCGTGTCGGGGTAGGCGACCGTGTCGTTGCCGTCCTTGCGCTCGAACACCACGCGGCTCAGATACTCGAGGTTCACTTGGTGAACGATGCCGGTGTTCGGCGGCACGACGCGAAAGTTCTGGAACGCGCTCTGGCCCCAGCGCAAAAACGAGTAACGCTCCTGGTTGCGCTCGAACTCGATGGCGTTGTTCTGCGCCAGCGCTTTCGGCGTACCGAAATGATCGACTTGCACCGAGTGGTCTATGACGAGCTCGGCCGGCGACAGTGGGTTGATCATCCCGGCCTTGCCGCCGAGCTTCACCACGGCATCGCGCATGGCGGCTAAATCGACGACCGCGGGGACGCCCGTGAAGTCTTGCAGCACCACGCGCGCTGGTGTGAACGAGATTTCGCGGTCCGGCTCCGTTTTCGGCTCCCAGTTGGCGAGCGCGGTGATGTCGTCGGCCGTGATGTTCTCGCCATCTTCGTGCCGCAGCAGATTCTCGAGCAGGATCTTCAACGTGTACGGCAGGGTGTCGACGGGGCCTTTGACGGCATCCAAACGGTAAATCTGGTATGTCGTGGCGCCGACCTTGAGCGGTCTACGGGCGCCGAAAGAGTCTGTCATTAGAGCCTCGGATAGTTGCGGGTGAGACGGGCCAGATTATAAGCGGGTTAGCCCGCCGCGCGCAGGCTCGCATCGCGTTGGCTGGCGTGGTCGATCGTGGCGCCGCCGAGGCAGCGGTCGCCGTCATAGAACACCACGTACTGTCCGGGCGTCGACGAACGCTGCGGCTGGTCGAACGTCACCTCGAGCTCACCGACGCTCGTGCCCACCACCGTGCAAGCCTGATCGGGTTGCCGGTAGCGAATCTTGGCCTGGCAGCGTAGCGGTTGCCCGCGCTCGAGTGCGGTCGGTGTTGCACCGAGCCAGTGCGCGTCGGACGCCGCGAGCCAGTTTTGATAGAGCAGCGGATGGTCGTGGCCTTGAACGACCAGCAGCTCGTTGCGCTCGGCGTCTTTGCCGGCGACGTACCAGGGCGCCTCGCTGCCGTCGGCCGTGCCGCCAATGTGCAGGCCTTGGCGCTGGCCGAGCGTGTAGTAGGCGAGGCCGCGATGCCGGCCGCGCTCATGACCGCGGTCGTCGCGGATCACGCCCGGCGTGTCCGGCAGGTAGTGGTGCAGAAACTCGGCGAACGGCCGCTCGCCGATGAAACAGATGCCCGTGCTGTCCTTCTTCTCGGCTACCGCGAGCCCGGCACGGCGCGCCATGGCGCGCACCTCGGATTTCAGCAGCTCGCCGAGCGGAAACACGACGTCGCGGAAATCCTCGGCGGCAACGGCATGCAGGAAATAGCTCTGATCCTTGCCGAGGTCGCGGGCCTTGCGGAGTTGCGGCCTGCCGTCGATGAGGGCGAGTCGCGCATAGTGACCCGTGGCGAGGTGTGCGGCGCCGAGACGCTGGGCGTACTGGCGCATGACGCCGAATTTGATCTGGCGGTTGCAGAGCACGTCGGGATTGGGCGTGCGGCCCTTACGATGCTCCTCGAGGAACTCGGCGAATACCTGTTCGCGGTATTCGCGAGCGAAGTTGACGCGATGCAACGGCAGCCCGAGCTGTTGGCAGACTCTACGGGCGTCGTGGAAGTCTCTAGCGTTGTCGCAGTAGCCGTCGTCCTCCCAGTTGCTCATGTGTAGGCACTGCACGGCGTGCCCAGCATCGCGTAGCAGCAGCGCCGCCACGGCGGAGTCGACGCCACCCGAAAGGGCGACGATCGTAAGGGGCTGACTTGGCATCCGCCAATTCTAGCAGCGGCGGCCGGCGGGTCTGTCAGGCGTGGGCGGTTTTGCCAGGAGCTAGAGCGGCGAGGTCGAGGTAGGTGAGGCAGTCCAAGGGATAGCGGCGGCCGCCGATGTAGTCGTCGAGGCAGCGCAGCACCATGGGGCTGCGTAGTTGGCGCTCGCGGCTCAGCAGCTGCGGGCGCGATAGCCAGTGAACGGCGACGATGCCGTCATCGAGGGCCACGGGCCGTGCCGGCGCCTCCGCGTTGCCGCAGAACGCCACGCGCAGGTAGGTGGTCGCCGCTTCTTCCCTACGCCACAGGTAGAAACCGACGACGTGGCTCGGCGTGAAACGATGGCCGGTTTCCTCGAGGGTTTCGCGGACCACTGCGGCGAGCAACGACTCGCCGTGCTCGAGATGCCCGGCGGGTTGGTTCAAAACGAGGTCGCCGCTCACGCGTTCCTCGACGAGCAGGAAGCGGCCGTCGCGTTCGATGATCGCAGCAACGGTGACGTCGATACCGGGCGCCATCGATCGATTATATTTGAAGCTGACGCAACTGGGGCTCCATTTCGCAAGCGCTCCAGATGGTGTCGAACTGGCTGAGGTAGATCCGGGTGACGGCCGGTTCGTAGGTATCGGATATCCCTCCCCAGGTCTCGGCGCGAGCGCGGTAAACAAGCGCGTGCTCGTCGGCGATGAAGAAGGCTTCCGGATGATCCTGGAATTCGGGTTTCACGTTGCGAAACTCGATATAGCTGTTCAGGCGCCGACCCATCGAGACGAAGCGACTGCCGTTCTTGATGACGCGTCTCGGGTCGACGATCAGGACACGCACGCGGGCAAAGGTCCGCGCCAGGATGAAACGCTTCAACGTCTCGAGGAAGTCGTCGTGATCGTAGATGTCGGGCTCGAGATCGTGGGTGAAGATCGACAGCGCCCGCGTCGCGAGTCCAGTGACCTCGACCACGGCAGCCCGCACTTCCGCCACGGTCGAGAGCACCTGGCGGACACCGCGGGTTTTGGTCGGTTCACTGGGCTCGGGCATGTCGAGGCATCTAGTGGTAGGCGGAACGAGTTTACTTAACGGAGGCGGCGCGGCTGTGCCGCAGATCACGGTTTTGGACCGCCGGAGCGCCGCAACGCTGCGTTCAGATCTGGCGGGCGAGGCTGGCCGCGAGGCCGGTGTAAGCGGCCGGGGCGAGAGCCAGTAGGCGCGCGCGCTCGGCCGCCGGAAGGTCGAGCTTGGCGATGAACACGCGCAGCGTGTCGGCAGTGATTTCCCGGCCGCGAGTAAGCTCCTTCAGCTGCTCGTAGGCGTCCGCCATACCGTGGCGGCGCATCACGGTCTGGATGGCCTCCGCCAGCACTTCCCACCGTTGTTCGAGATCAGCCGCGATCGTGACGAGGTCGGCATCGAGCTTGCCGAGCCCTCGCTGGCAGGAGTCGAGCGCGATCAGCGTATGCCCGAGCGCTACGGCCACATTGCGCAGCACGGTTGAGTCCGTCAGATCGCGCTGCCAACGGGAAATTGGCAGCTTGCTCGCGAGGAAGCCGAGCAATGCGTTCGCGAGGCCGAGGTTGCCCTCGGCATTCTCGAAGTCGATCGGGTTGACCTTGTGCGGCATCGTCGATGAGCCGACCTCGCCGGCCACCGGCCGCGAGCGGAAATAGCCGAGGCTCACGTAACCCCAGAAATCGCGGCACAAGTCGATGAGCACGGTGTTGTGGCGCGACAGCGCTTGGCAGTACTCGGCAATCCAATCGTGTGGTTCGATTTGCGTCGTGTAAGGCGTCGGCTCGATGCCGAGCGAAACCAGAAACCGATCGGTGATCGCAACCCAGTCGGCGTCGGGATAAGCGACGGCGTGGGCGTTGAAGTTACCGACGGCGCCGTTGAACTTGCCGCAGATCGGCACGCTTGCGTAAAGCTCGCTCTGACGCTCCAGGCGGTAGACGAAGTTCGCCACCTCTTTGCCGAGCGTGGTCGGCGTGGCCGGTTGTCCGTGCGTGCGGGCCAGCATCGGCACATCGGCGAAACGGTGGGCCAAGGCGCGCAGCTCGGTGGCGAGCTGGCGCATGAGCGGCAGTAGCACGCGCTGCCGAGCGTCGCGCAGCATCAGTGCATAGGACAGGTTGTTGATGTCCTCCGAGGTGCTGGCGAAGTGCAGGAAGGCGATGAGGCTGCCGGATGCGCCCGGCACGCCCTCGAGCTTGTGCCGGAGAAAGTACTCGACGGCCTTGACGTCGTGATTGGTCTTGGCCTCGAGCTCCTTGACGCGGGTCGCGTCGTCGACGCTGAACTGGTCGACGAGTCGGTTCAGGACGTCCTTTACCGGCGGCTCGAGCGGCGCGAAATCCGCGAGACTCGGTTCGTCGGCCAGGTGCTGCAGCCAACGCACCTCGATCAGCACGCGGTAGCGGATCAGCGCGTACTCGGAGAGGTAGTCGCGAAGCGGCGCAGCTTTGCGGGCGTAACGCCCGTCGAGCGGCGAAAGTGCCAGGAGCGTCGTGAGATCCACCGGGCCGCCGAAGCCTATACAAGCGATTTGGGAGTGCGCATCATAAACGAATCCGCAGCGAGCGGATTCTCTAATTTCAGGAGTGTGCATGACGGCCGAGTTTCGTGTCGAACGCGACAGCATGGGCGAGTTGCAGGTGCCGGCGAACGCTTTGTGGGGCGCGCAGACGCAGCGCGCGGTCAACAATTTTCCAATCAGCGGGCTGCGCATGCCGAGCGCGTTCATCCGCGCGCTGGCTCTGATCAAGTGGGCCGCAGCCCGCACCAATCGCGGCTTGGGTCTGTTGCCCGAACCGATTGCCGCAGCGATCGAAGCGAGCGCCCTGGAGGTGGCGAACGGCGTGCACGCGGACCAGTTCCCAATCGACGTCTTTCAAACCGGCTCGGGCACGAGCTCCAACATGAATGCCAACGAAGTCATCGCCCGGCTAGCGACAAAATCACTCCGCGCGCCGGTGCACGCGAACGACCACGTCAACATGAGCCAGAGCAGCAATGACGCCGTGCCGTCTGCGATCCACGTCGCCGCTGCGATCGAGCTGACGGAGAAATTGCTGCCGGCGCTCGAGCATCTCTGTGCCACCATCGAGGCGAAAGCGCTCGAGCTCGCCGGTATCGTCAAAACGGGTCGCACGCACCTCATGGACGCCATGCCGGTGCGGCTCGATCAGGAGCTCGGCGGTTGGGCGGCGCAGCTGCGCGCCGATCGCCGCCGCCTCGAAGGCGTGCTGCCGCGACTCACGGGCCTTGCGCAGGGCGGCACGGCGGTCGGCACCGGCATCAACGCGCATCCCAAGTTCGGCGCGCAGTTCGCGGCGGCTCTGGCAAAGCAGACGCGCATCGATTTCCATCCGGCCGAGGACTATTTCGAGGCGCTGAGCTGCCAGGACACCGCAGTCGAGTTATCGGGCCAGCTCAAGACGACGGCCGTGAGCATCATGAAGATCGCCAACGATCTCAGGTGGATGAACAGCGGCCCACTCGCTGGACTCGCCGAGATCGCGCTGCCCGATCTGCAACCGGGTAGCAGCATCATGCCGGGCAAAGTGAATCCCGTGATTCCGGAGGCCGCCGCCATGGTGGCCGCGCAAGTCATCGGCAACGACTCCACCATCACGATTGCAGGCCAATCCGGCAACTTCCAGCTCAACGTGATGTTGCCGGTAGTGGCGCTGAACTTGCTGCAGAGCATCGAGCTGCTCACCAATGTGGCTTTCGCGCTCGCCGACTCGGCGATCAAGGGCTTCAAAGTGAACCAAGCGCGTCTCGACGAGGCCCTCGAGCGCAATCCGATCTTGGTCACCGCTCTGAATCCCGTGATCGGCTACGAGAAAGGTGCCGCCGTAGCCAAACAGGCCTACAAGGAGGGTCGGGCAATCCGCGACGTGGCTGCGGAGCAGACCGGGCTCAGCGCCGAGCAATTGGCCAGCCTGCTCGATCCGCTCGAGCTCACGAAAGGTGGGATCAAGGGTTAACGTGGCTCCGCCACTGGCGGCGATTCGCCGTCGTTTGGCCAAACCGCGTCCGGCGCCGGACCCGCTGGAGCGGTTGCTCGCCAACGTTGATGGCCCGGTGTCACCGTCGCTCATCGCGCTGTTGGACCGGCCGGGGCGTCCGGCGTCGGTATTGTTGCCGCTCCTCGAGCGGCCCAGAGGCTTCACGGTGCTCCTGACGGAGCGAGCGGCCCACCTCAAGGACCATGCCGGGCAAATCAGCTTACCCGGTGGGCGCCTAGCGAGCGGTGAGACACCGACCGCGGGCGCCTTGCGCGAGGCGGAGGAAGAGATCGGGCTGCCACGCGCCACCGTGGCCGTGCTGGGGTCGCTCGACGTGCTCCTCACGGGCACGGGTTTCGCGATCACGCCCGTCGTGGGTCTCGTCGCCGGCGGCGGGTTTGTGCCGACGCCGGATCCACGCGAGGTGGCGGGGGTCTTCGAAGTGCCGCTCGAGGTCATCCTCGATCCCGCCAGCCTCTCGGTGGCTTATCTGGATCGGCTGGGATCGCGCTTCAAGACCTATGAGCTGCGCTACGGCCAATACCGCATATGGGGCGCCACGGCGGCCATTCTCCGGAATTTTCGGGAAGTGATACTCGATGAAGAATCCTAGTGACTTTGGCTCGATCGAGAAGCTACTCGACATCATGGCGACGCTGCGCGACCCGCAACGTGGTTGCCCTTGGGACTTAGAGCAGACGTTCGCGACGATCGCACCCTATACGATCGAGGAAGCGTATGAGGTCGCCGATGCCATCGAGCGCAACGCGCTCGGTGACCTCAAGGGTGAGCTCGGCGACTTGCTGTTCCAGGTTGTCTTCCATGCCCGTTTGGCGGAGGAGGCCGGCGCGTTCGATTTCGCCGCCGTGGCCGAGGGGATTAACGCCAAGATGCTGCGCCGGCACCCGCACGTGTTCGGCGATCGGCGCATTGCGAGCAGCGACGAGCAAAGCCGGTTGTGGGAGGAGATCAAGCGCGATGAGCGTGCCGCGGCGCCCGACGCGGGTGTGCTCGATGGTGTTCCCGCAGCGTTGCCGGCGTTGACGCGTGCCGTGAAGCTCGGCAAGCGCGCCGCGACCGTCGGCTTCGATTGGCCCGATACGAGCGGTGTTCGGGTCAAGGTGGACGAAGAGCTCGCGGAGATCGACGTCGCGGTGGCCAGCGGCGATGCGACGGCGGTGGCGGCCGAGATCGGTGATTTGTTGTTGACGATCGCGAGCTGGTGCCGCCATCTCGGCGTCGATCCCGAGAGCTGTGCGCGCTCGGCCAATGCGCGGTTCGAGCGGCGCTTCCGTGCCGTGGAGTCCAACGTCGCGATCGCAGGCTCATCCTGGGCCGACCTCGACGCCGCCGCGCTCGATGAGTTGTGGCGTGCCGCCAAGGCCGAGGAAGCCTGACGGCGCGCGGCGTCTAGCGCATTCAGGTCCGATTCAGCGCTGTCCTTCTAACCTGCGTCTCAAGATCCCGAGGGGGGTCGAGAAGCAAGGAGTGCTGTCATGTGGGTCAAAACCATTGCGACTGTTGCGCTGCTCGGCGTGGGTGCCACGAGCGCGTTGGCCGATCACGGTCATCGCGGTCACGGCCACGGTCACGGCCACGGCCACGGCCACGGCCATCGGGATCCGACGGAATACGTCTATGCCCGGGTCGTCGACGTCGATCCCATGGTGCGTTATGTGACGGTGAGCCGGCCGCGCGAAGAGTGCTGGGACGAGGTCGTTCGGCAGCCCGCGAGCCCCTACGGCGTCGTAGGCCCGACCATCGCTGGCGGCATCGTCGGTGCGGCCATCGGCCGGCAGTTCGGCAGCGGCAACGATCGCGACATGCTCACTCTGATGGGCGCGGCGGCCGGCTCTGCGGTCGCGCATGAGCGCGCCCAGCGCAACCAAGCCACGCGCGAAGTGACCGTGCAGCGCTGCGAGGTCGTGAACGAGCGCGTCACGGAGCAAGTCGTGGACGGCTATCTCGTTACCTACCAGTACCAAGGGCGCCCATACACGATGCAGACCGCAACGCCCCCCGGTGAGCGCGTTCGCCTAGCGGTCGACGCGCGTCCCGTGGCCTATCAGGTGCGGTATTGAGCATCGATCCTCGGGCGGGCCAGTGGGGGCCCGCCCATTTTTTTGCTCGTTTCCTTGACGTGAGCCAATACCGGAATCCAAGCTGTGCGGCCATCGCGTGGTGTGCGCGGGTGAAGGCAGTGATCGACGACCTAGCGAGAATAATCAGACGGTTGGCCGTGCGGCGCGCGGCGGCGTTGTCGGTCATCGTCATCGTCGCCGCGGCGGGGCCCGCAGCGGCGCGGCCGAGGTCGGCCCTGCCGTTGTTGCAAGTGGAGTCGCCGGTCGAGGCGTACCCGGCACAGCGCGGCGGCGTATCGTTGGCTCAGGCTACGGCCATTGCAACGAGCCGCTTTCAAGGCCGCGTCGTGCGCGCCGAGACGGTCAATCAGGGCGGTCGCGTGGTGCATGAGATTCGCATCCTCGGCGACGACGGCCGCGTACGGACCGTCCGCGTCGATGCGGAGACGGGCGCGGTCATCTGACCGGCCACCCGTCATGCGGCTACTACTCGTCGAAGACGATCCCAACCTGAGTCGCTCGCTCGCCGCGCAGCTCGAGCAGGCGGGTTACGCCGTGAATGCCGCGACCGACGGGCGCGAAGGTTTGTACCTGGCTCGCGAGTACCCGGTCGATCTCGCCATCGTCGATCTCGGGTTGCCGACCCTTTCCGGTGTAGAGCTCATCAAGAGCCTGCGCGCCGACGGCAAGGCCTATCCGATTCTCGTGCTCACGGCGCGCGACCGCTGGCAGGACAAGGTCGAGGTGCTCAAGCTCGGGGCGGACGACTATGTCGTCAAGCCGTTCAACGTCGAGGAGTTGTTGGCGCGAGTCGATGCGCTGCTGCGTCGCGCCGGCGGCTGGGCTCAATCGGAGCTGGTGTGCGGCCCGATCACGCTCGACACTCGCACCCAAGAAGTGCAGGTGAACGGCAGCAAGCTCGAGCTCACGAGCTTCGAGTACAAACTGCTCGAGTACTTGATGCTGCACGCGGGCCAAGTGCTGTCGAAGACGCAGATCACGGAGGCCCTCTACGACGAGGACTTCGAGCGCGACAGCAACGTCATCGAGGTGTTCATCGGCCGGTTGCGCCGCAAGCTCGATCCGGATTCCACCTACAAGCCGATCGAAACGTTGCGCGGCCGCGGCTACCGCCTGGCCGTGGCACGCGGCTCACCCGACAACGACTGATCGGGTTCTGATTCATGGCCCTCGTTCGCTCCCTTCGTGCGCGCGTCGTGCTCTGGGTCAGCGTCGCATTGGTCGTGCTATTCGCCGTGACGATCGTTGGTCTCGACATCGCGTTTCGCGACAGCACGGACCGGGCGCGACGCGAGCTGCTCGAAGTGCAGCTGCTGGGCCTCATTGCGCTGGCCGAGCCCGATTTTGGCGGTGAGCTCGCGCTGCCGACGGACGCCATCGATCCGCAGTTCGAAGTCGCCAACTCGGGTTTGTACGGCGCCCTCTTTGACAGTGGCGGCCGCGCGCTATGGCAGTCGTTGTCGCTCATTGGCCGCGACTTCCCCGTCGACGACCTCCCCCTGGCCGGCGAGCAGCGCGACTTTACGCTCGACGTGCCGGGCTTCCCACCGCTCGAAGCTTTGCTCATGGGCATCACTTGGGAGTTTGCAGACGGTCACACGGGCGCGTACACGTTTGCGATTGCGGTGTCGCTCGAGACGTACAACGAACGGCAACAGGCGTTTCGCCGCAACCTCATCGGTTGGTTCTTAGGCATAACGGTGACGATGCTGCTGGTCATCAGCGGACTCTTGACGTTCGTGCTGTTGCCGTTGCGCCGGCTCGAGCGACAGGTGCGTGAGGTCGAGGCCGGCGAGCGCGTGAGCCTCACCGGACGCTATCCGACCGAGCTCGTAGGCCTAGCCGATAATCTCAACACGTTGATCGATACGGAGCGGCGGCGTCTCGCGCGCTATCGCCACACGCTCGACGATCTGGCGCATAGCTTGAAGACGCCGCTGGCCGCCATGCGCACGCTGCTCGCCGAGCAGAAATCCCGGCCGCAGGAGCAGAGGCACGAGGCGCTCGAGCGCGAGCTCGAGCGCATGGATCAACGCGTCTCTTACCAGTTGCGCCGCGCGCGAGCGAGTGGGGCTACAGGTCTAGGCACCGAGCCCGTGCCGGTCGCGCCCGTGGTCGACGACCTCAAACAGACGCTCGACAAGGTCTACCGCGACAAGCGCGTCAGCTGCACACTCGACGTGGCGGCCGGCGCCGTGTTTCGCGGCGATCCGGGCGATCTGACCGAGATTCTCGGCAATCTCATGGATAACGCCTACAAGTACTGCCGCGGCCGCGTGCGCGTGACGGCGCAGTCGACTCCTGAGCGGCTCGTTATCACCGTCGGTGACGACGGCCGCGGGATCAGTGCCGCCGAGGCCGCCACGCTATTTCAGCGCGGCCAACGCGCGGACGAGTCCGTGCCGGGGCAGGGCATCGGGCTTGCCGTGGTGCGCGAGACGGTCGAGCTCTATCGCGGCGCGCTCGACGTCGGTCGCTCGGAGCTTGGGGGTGCCGAGCTGCGAATCGAGCTCGCACGCGCCGGTCTGCTGTGACCCCCGCGGCCGAGCAGGCCCTCGAGGCGCGCATCGCCGCCTTGACGCTCGCGGATCGGCACGAGCTCGAGCGCCTGCAAGCGATCGTTCGCCGGCGACGATCACAGCGCCGACCCACGTCCGGGCTCGAGCAGCGCCTGGCAGCGGCACTCGCGGTTGCCGAGGAGCGCATCGCCAAGCGGCGGGCAACGACGTACGACCTACGCTATCCCGAGTCGCTGCCGATCACCGCCGCGCGGCAGGAGCTGCTGCGGGCTTTGGCAGCGCACCGCGTGCTCGTCGTCTGCGGTGACACGGGCAGCGGCAAGACCACGCAACTGCCGAAGTTGTGCCTGGAGGCCGGGCGCGGCGTGCTCGGCATGATCGGCCACACTCAGCCGCGGCGAATTGCGGCACAAGCGGTCGCGGCGCGCGTGGCGACGGAGCTCGGTGTGAAGCTTGGCGAGGCCGTGGGTCTCGAGGTGCGGTTCACGGCGCAAACGAGCCCCACGGCACTCGTCAAGGTGATGACCGACGGTATCCTGCTCAACGAGATCCGCACCGATCGCCACCTTCTCCGCTACGACACATTGATCATCGACGAGGCGCACGAGCGCTCCCTCAACATCGACTTCATTCTCGGCTACCTGCACCGCATCGAGCGGCAGCGCCCAGATCTGAAGGTGATCATCACGTCGGCGACGATCGATCCCGAGCGGTTTGCCCGCCACTTCGACGGTGCGCCGATTATTCGCATCGAGGGGCGCACGTTTCCCGTCGCGGTGCACTACCGGCCGCGTGACGACGAGCAAGACCTCGCGGCCGCCGTGACGTCGGCCGCGCGCGAGCTCGCCGCAGAGCCCGTCGACGACGCCGCGATTCGCGACATGTTGGTCTTTCTGCCGGGCGAGCGGTGGATTCGCGACGCAGAGCATGCGCTGCTGCGCTATGGGCCGAAGGGCTACGAGATCTTGCCGCTCTATGCGCGGCTCACGAGCGCGCGGCAGCGACGCATCCTCGAGCCAGGTAAGGCGCCGCGGATCGTGCTCGCGACCAACATCGCCGAGACGTCGCTGACCGTGCCGCGGATCCGCTACGTCATCGACTCCGGCTTGGCACGAGTGAGCCGCTATGGCGCGCGACATCGTGTGCAGAGCCTCGGTGTGGAGCCGATCGCCCAAGCGAACGCTGTGCAACGCGCGGGGCGTTGCGGCCGGCTAGCGGCCGGTGTTTGCGTGCGCCTCTACTCGGAGGAGGAGTTTACAGCGCGGCCGGCGTACACCGATCCCGAGATCCTGCGCACGGGACTCGCTGGCGTGCTACTGCGTCTTGAGGCGTTGCGCCTCGGGCCGATCGAAGCGTTTCCGTTCATCGATGCGCCGCCGGCGAAAGCGGTGAGCGATGCTTATCAGCTGTTGTACTTGCTCGGTGCCGTGGACGACGAGCGGCGTTTGACGTCGGACGGCGAGCTCATGGCCCGTTTGCCGGTGGATCCGCGCGTCGCGCGGCTGCTCGTGGTCGCAGAGCGCAATCAAGCGCTGCGCGAAGGACTCGTGATTGCCGCCGCGCTCAGCGTCGTCGATCCGCGGGAATACGGTGTGGATCCCGATGCGGCGCGCCGCAAGCACGAGCTCACCGCCGATCCGCGCTCGGACTTCAGCAGCTACTTGTTGCTGTGGAGCGCCTATCGGCGTGAGCGGCGCGGTGGCGAGCGCGCGTTGCGCGCATGGTGCAAAGAGCACTACTTGTCCGCGTCGCGACTCCGCGAGTGGCACGACGTGCACGGGCAACTGCACGAGCTCGTGCAGGCGCTCGGCTGGCGCACGCGTCACGAGGACGCCGACTATCGGGCGATTCATCAAGCGGTGCTCGCTGCCTTTATCGACTTCATCGCCGCCCACGACGAGGGCGTCGTCTATCGCGGTATGCGCGACGCGCGCGCGCAGCTCTTCCCGGGAACGCCGCTGGCGAAGAAGCGGCCGCGCTGGCTCGTGGCGGCCGAGCGCATCGCCACGGAGCGCCACTATCTGCGCACGGTGGCACAGGTGAACCCGCGCTGGGCGCTGCACGTGGCCCCGCATTTGCTGCGCACCGAGTATCACGATCCGCAGTGGAACGTCGAACGCGGACAAGTCACGGCGCGCGAGGTGGTGACGCTATTCGGCTTGACGCTCGCCAGCGAGCGACGCATCGACTACGGGCGTGTGGAGCCGGTCGAGGCGCGCCGCTTGTTCGTCAGCGAGGCGCTGGCGGCAGATCAAGTCGGATTCGGCGCCGACGAGCCGCCGTTTCTCGCGCACAACCGGGCGGCGCGTCGCACCGTGCTCGAGTGGGAGGCGCGTTTGCGCAAACGCGATCTGTTCATCGGCGAGTCGGGTTTGACCGCCTTCTACGAGGAGCGTCTACCGCCGACCGTGCACGATCGTTCGAGCCTGGCGGGTTGGTGCGCTGCGGGTCACGATGACACACTGCGAATGACGCTGGCGGATGTCGCGAGCCGCAGCCCGGCGGAGCTCCGCGAGGCGGACTATCCGCACGAGCTCGAGCTCGCGGGGCAGCGGCTGCCGCTGCAGTATGTCTTCGAGCCCGGCGGCGAAGCCGACGGCATCACAGTGGCCGTGCCGCGCGCCTTGCTGGGCGCGATCCGGCCCGAGTCGCTCGATTGGCTTGTGCCGGCGTGGTTGCTCGAGAAGATCGTGGCCTGGTTACGCAGCCTGCCGAAGGAGCAGCGCCGGCCGCTCGTGCCGGTGCCCGATACCGCGGCCGCATTGCGTCTGGCGCTGGCCGGTCGCGAAAGGCGGCAGTCGTTGGCGGTCGCGCTCTCCGAGGCACTGCGGACTGAGCGCGGCGTGCAGGTCGCCCCAGAGGCGTTCGATGCGCGCGTCTTGCCGATACATCTCGTGATGCGCGTGGCCGTGCTCGAGACCGATGGCACTGTGAGCGCTGCCGGCCGGGACCTGCGCGTACTGCAGCGGGATGTGCGCGGCGTCAGCGTGGCCGAGCCAGGTGCCGCTGTGTCGGGGAGCACTGAGGCGTGGCGCCGGAGTGGCCTCACGCAATGGGACTGCGGTGACCTCCCGGATACCGTTATGGTCGCGCAACGGCCGCGCGATCTCGTGTTGTCGCCCAGTTTCGTCGATGTCGACGGCCGCGTTGATTTGCAGCTCCTGCCGCCTGGGCCCTTGGCCACCGCCACGCACCGTGCGGGTGTGCGTCGCCTGCTGCTCAAGGCCATGCCGCAGCAGACAGCGCTCGTGCGTGACGCCACACTCGCGGATCGAGCGCTCGTGCTCGCCTATCACGGCGTCGGCCCGAGCGCCGCGCTCGTCGACGATCTGCTCTGTGCCAGTGCCGAGGACGTGTTCGCGCTCGAGCCGCCGATTCGCGATCGCGCCACTTTCGTCGCGCGACTCAATGGCGGGCGCGCGGGCTTCGTCGCAGCCGCCGAGGCGCTGCGCAAGTTGCTGCGCGAGGTCTTGCCGCTGCAGCGCGACTTGCGGCGCGCCCTCGACACCGGCCAAGGCGCGCAGCCAGAGGTGCGTGCCGACATTGCGACGCAGCTCGATGCGCTGCTCGGTGAGCGTTTTCTGACCCAGACACCGCGCGCGTGGCGCCAGCATTTGCCGCGTTACCTCAAGGCTGCAGAGCAGCGTTGGCAGAAGCGCGGCCACCGGCAGGAGCCGGATCTCGCCGCGCAGGTGCGGACGGCCGCAGAGCGCTTCGAGCGTTGGCGTGCCGCATTGCCGCCGGGCTGGCCTTGGCCGCCCGCGATGCTCGAGTATCGGTGGTTGCTCGAGGAGTTGCGGGTGTCGCTGTTCGCGCAGGCGCTGGGTACCGTTCGTCCCGTGTCGGCCAAACGCTTAGAGCAAGCGTGGCACAAGGCCCTGGCGGCGAGCGTGTGAGCGCCGGGTTCGACGTGGCGCGCGGCGACGAGCCGCGCTCACGGCGGTAGCGTGCGCCGGCGCCATGCGCTGCCTATCGCTGCAAAAAGCAGAGCCGTGCCGCCGCCGGCGAGCGCGATGCGCCAGGGCAAGGGCGTTAGGAGCATCGTGGGGTGCTCGAGCAAGCGCCATGATCCCCAAACGCCCGCAACGATGCCGCTCGCCCCGGCGCAGCCGAACGTCGGCAGCAGGAACTCTACGTTCATGAGCGCGGCGGCGAGCACGAGCGCGACAAGCCCGACCACGCTCGGCGGCTCGTACCAGTAGGCAAGCACGGCGAGCAGCGATGCGGCGACGCCTGCGAAGCCGGGCACGAACGCCGCGCGGGCGACGCCTGCATACGCGAGTCCCGCAACGCCGATCACCAACAGGCAGTAAGCGCTGGCCGGCTGACTCAGTGCTGCGACGGCGAACGGCATGCGGCTGCGATCCCCCTCGTCTCGTTAGCGCGACGATAGCGGTGGAGGGCGGTGACTGGCAGTCGCATTTCCCGCGTGTGTGCCGGGTTTCTTTTGGCTGGCCTATTGGTCGGGTTGTATAGTGCACGCATGACTCAAGCGCGCGTTCCGACCGATTGGCACCCTGCGAGCTGGCAAGGCCGCCACGCGGCACAGCAGCCGACGTACCACGATCGCGCCCATCTCGAGAGCGTGCTCGCGCAGTTGAGTCAATTGCCGCCGCTCGTCACGACCTGGGAAATCGAGAATTTGAAGGGACAACTCGCCGCAGCGCAGCGCGGCGAGGCCTTCTTGCTCCAGGGGGGTGACTGCGCCGAGACCTTCGACGAATGCACCTCCGACAACGTCGTGCAGAAGCTCAAAATTCTGCTGCAGATGTCGCTCGTCATGCTCGTCGGCTTGAAGAGGCCGATCATCCGCGTCGGCCGTATGGCGGGTCAGTACGCGAAGCCGCGCAGCGCCGACTTGGAGAGCAAGGACGGCGTGTCCCTGCCGAGCTATCGCGGTGATTTGATCAATCGGATGCCGTTCACCGGTGCCGATCGCGAGCCCGATCCGGTGCTCATGTTGCGCGGCTACGAGCGGGCCGCGCTGACCCTGAATTTCGTCCGCTCGCTCATTGACGGCGGGTTCGCCGATCTGCATCACCCCGAGAACTGGGATCTCGCCTTCGTCGGCGAATCGGCGCTCGCCGCCGACTACCACAAGCTCGTGCAGTCGGTGTCCGATTCGCTCGAGTTCTTCGAGGCCATGAACGGCGAGCCGATGCACCTCACGCACCGAGTCGAGTTCTACACTTCGCACGAAGGTTTGCACTTGCCTTACGAGCAAGCGCAAACGCGCTTTCTCACGCATCGCGGCCGGTGGTACGACTTGACCACGCATTATCCGTGGATCGGCATGCGCACGGCTGATATGAGCGGCGCGCACATCGAGTACTTCCGCGGCATCGCCAATCCCATGGCGGTGAAGATCGGCACGAGCGTGAGCGACGAGCACGTGCAGCAGCTCATCCACGTGCTGAACCCAGACAACGAGCCCGGCCGACTCACGCTCATTACGCGCTTCGGTGCGAAGAACATCGAAGCTCATCTGCCGCGCGTCATCCGCGCCGTTCGTGCGACGGGCTCGCGCGTCCTGTGGATCTGCGATCCGATGCACGGCAACACCGAGACGACGGCCGAGGGATACAAGACCCGGCGTTTCGACAACATCCGCGCCGAGCTGCGCTCTGCGTTCCGCATCCATCAGGAGCAGGGTAGTTACCTGGGCGGCGTGCACCTCGAGCTGACCGGCGACAACGTCACCGAATGCACAGGTGGTGCGCGCGGCTTGAAGGAGTCGGATCTGGCGCGGGCGTACAAATCACAGGTCGATCCGCGTTTGAACTACGAGCAAGCCATGGAAATCGCGATGCTGATCGGCGGGCGTCTGCGCACTCACGATTGAAGCGAGGCGCGGCGTGCACCGCACAGTAGGCGAATCCGCTACGTCAGCGGAACGCGACGCCGCCGCCGCGAAGCGCGCGGCGTTCGATCCGGCGACGGTGCTGGCGCACCTCACGCACAAACCCGGTGTCTATCGAATGCTCGACGCCGCCGGCACCGTGATCTACGTCGGCAAGGCTCGCGATCTGAAGCGCCGCGTGGCGAGCTACTTCCAAGGTGGTCGCGCGCACGACGCGAAGACGATCGCGATGGTGCGCACGGTGGCGGGCATCGAGGTCACTGTCACGCGCACCGAAGTCGAAGCGTTGATGCTCGAGTACAACCTCATCAAGCAGCATCGGCCGCGTTTCAACGTGGTGCTGCGTGACGACAAGAGTTACCCCTACATCCTGCTCGATACGCAGCATCGGTTCCCACGGTTGTCGTTCTACCGCGGGCCGCGAACATCGAAAGGGCGGCTGTTCGGTCCGTACCCCTCCGCCGGTTCGGTGCGCGAGACCCTGAATCAACTGCAGAAGCTGTTTCAGCTACGGCAGTGCGATGACAGTTACTTCGAGAATCGCAGCCGACCGTGCCTGCAGCATCAGATCGAGCGGTGTACGGCGCCCTGCGTCGGGCTGATCAGTGAAGCGGATTACGCCAGCGATCTCGAGCACGCCGTTTTGTTCCTGCAGGGCCACAGCGATGTCGTGACGGCTCGGCTGGCGGAGCGCATGGAGCAGGCATCGGCCGGGCTCGCTTTCGAACGGGCCGCCCAGTACCGCGATCAGCTGGCCAAGCTGAAGAGCGTGCAGTCGCAGCAACTCATGGCGCGCACGAGCGGCGACTTCGACGCCGTCGGTCTCGCCGAGGACCATGGCGTCCACTGCGTCGCCGTGATGTTCTTTCGCGGCGGGCGGTCGCTCGGCAGCCGCAACTTTTTTCCCAAGGTGGCGCCGGGCGCGGACGATGAGGAGATCGCGCGCGCCTTCCTGCTTCAATACTACGCCGGGCGCGAGGCGCCGAAAGAGATCCTCGTCAGTCGAGCCGTGCCCGAGGCCGCTGCGCTCGCCGAGCTACTCTCGGAACAGTCCGGGCACAAGGTGGCGATCAAGACGCGAGTCCGCGGCGACCGTGCCCGCTGGGTGGCGATGGCTGTGACCAACGCGCGCCATGGCGCCGAGCTGCGTTATCAGGCGAGCGCCTCTCTCGAGGGGCAGCTGGCCGCATTGGCCGAGGCGCTCGAGCTCGATGAGTCACCAGCGCGGCTCGAATGCTTCGACATCAGTCACACGGCCGGTGAAGCGACAGTGGCGTCATGCGTCGTGTTTGGCGCCGAAGGTCCGCTCAAGTCAGACTATCGGCGGTTCAACATCACCGACATCGAGCCCGGCGACGATTACGCCGCGATGGCGCAAGCTTTGCGGCGCCGCTATGCACGTGTGAAGCAGGGTGAGGTGCCGATGCCAGACGTGTTGTTCATCGACGGCGGGCCGGGGCAGCTCGCGCAGGCATCGACGGTGATGGAGGAGCTGCAGATTCAGGGTCTACGGCTCGTGGGAGTGGCCAAGGGGCAGGATCGTAAACCGGGGCGTGAAAGTCTGTATTTACCTGAGCGTGCCGAGCCGCTGCGTTTGCCGCCAAGCTCGCCGGCATTACACTTGATCCAGCAGTTGCGCGACGAGGCGCACCGGTTCGCGATCACGGGCCATCGCGCGCGGCGGCACAAGGCGCGAACGCGCTCGGCGCTCGAAGACATTCGGGGGCTCGGACCGAAGAAGCGCCGCGAGCTGCTCAAGCAGTTCGGCGGCCTGCAGGCGCTCACGCGCGCCGGTATCGACGATTTGACGCGAGTGAAAGGGATTTCTCGGCAGCTGGCCGAAGCGATTTATGAGCAATTTCATGCCGACTGATGGCCTTTGAGGGGTAATGCGATTCAATTTGCCGAACGCGCTGACTTGGTTCCGGATCGTGGCGATTCCGCTCGTCGTGATTGTGTTCTATTCGCCGGAGCTGTTCGCGTGGCAGGAGTCCTGGGCTCGGCCGGCGTCTGGATTGCTGTTCGGCCTGGCCGGCATCACCGATATGCTCGACGGATATCTGGCGCGTCGGCTCGGTCAGACGTCGAACTTCGGGGCGTTTCTCGATCCCGTCGCGGACAAGCTGATCGTCGCTACGGCTCTCGTGCTGCTCGTCCAAGCCGATCCGCAGATCACACTCGCGATCGTGGCCGCGATCATCATTGGCCGTGAGATCACGGTGTCGGCGCTGCGCGAGTGGATGTCGCAGATCGGCGCCCGGGCGCACGTTGCCGTGAGCTTCTTCGGCAAGTGGAAGACCACGCTGCAGATCATCGGCATCTGCTTCATGCTGTACCGGGAGCCGCTCTTGGGCCAGCCCGTGTACCGGATCGGTGAATGGCTGCTCTACCTGGCGGCGGCCCTCACCCTGTGGTCCATGATCGACTATCTGCGCGCGGCTCGGCCCGCGATGCGAGCTAGCGACTAAGCGGAAGTAGCCGTTGCCGCTGCCCGCCACGCCCCTGTAGAATGGCAAACTCCAAGCGGGAATAGCTCAGTTGGTAGAGCACGACCTTGCCAAGGTCGGGGTCGCGAGTTCGAGTCTCGTTTCCCGCTCCATCTTCCTTTCGGAGACGTCCGGCAACGTCTCACAAGCGCCTAATTCTGCAAGGAATTGGGCGTTTTTGTTTCCGCCGACGTCCACTACAGTTTGATGAGAGCCAGCGCGAACGCACGAGACGTTCCGCCGTGCCGAACGAGGCTTTGCGCTCCGTGAGCCGCGGGCCTACATTCGGCTCTCGGCTCTCGGCTCTCCGGCGAACAATCGTGAATCTCCGTCAATTCGATCTGAATCTGCTCGTGGCTCTCGACGTGCTGCTCAGCGAGCGGAACGTGACGCGCGCGAGTGAGCGTCTGTTTCTTAGTCAACCGGCCATGAGCGGCATTCTCGCGCGGCTTCGGCATTCGTTTCAGGACGAGCTGTTGGTTCGGGTCGGCCGCAACCTCGAGCTTACGGCGCTTGCTGCCGAGCTCGCTGCACCCGTGCACGACACGGTGCGGCAGGTCGAAGATCTTCTGAATCTCCGCCAACCGTTCGCGCCGGAGGCGTCACGCTGGTCGTTTCGCATCGCCGCGAGCGACTACGTTACGTTTCTCTTGCTGGGGCCGCTGCTGAAATTGCTGGCGGAGCGCGCTCCGAATATTTCTGTCCGCTTCTTCGCGCTCGAGCCGACGGCGGGGGACCGCCTCGCTGCGGGCGACATCGATTTCGCCATCTTGCCGGCCGAGTTCGAGCCAAGGTTGCCTTCCGTGCCCCTGTTCGAGGATTCGTGGGTCTGTGCCGTATGGTCGGGTCATCCGCACAAGGCCGAGCAGTTTACGATCGACGAGTTCCTCGCGTTCCCGCATCTGAGCTTCCGCTTGGCTGGCCAAGACCACGGCTCCATTGCCGAGACTTACCTCGCCGAGATCGGCTGCGAGCGCAGGATCGTTGCATCCACCGAGAGCTTCGCGACGGCACCGTTCCTGCTCCGTGATGCGCCTCTCGTCACGCTGGTCCCGCGTCGTCTCGGCGAGCGGCTGCGTGAGGCGGCGAACATACGATTGGTCGAGGCGCCGTTCACGGTGCCGCGACTGCGAGAGAAGCTCATCTGGAGCCCGCGCTACACCGCGAGCGCGGCGCACACCTGGATTCGCGAGCGGTTCGTCGAAGTCGCGCAGGCGCTGTAGCGCCGTCGGTCCGACGGCCGGCCCAGGTATCGTGCAGGCCGATACCCGGTATTCGGCGATTCCATTTCCCAATGGACCCTGTCGCAAAGAACGATGGCGCCATTCCTCGCCGGAGTCCCTGATGCGCCGACTCGTAGCAGACTTAAGCCTTGGCGCAGCCTTGCTTGCCGCAACCCTGCCGGCCGCCGCGCACCACGGCACGTTGATTTCCTATGACCGCGACAAGCAGTGGACGCGCGAAGCGACCGTCACGAGCTTTCACTACGCGAATCCGCACCCGCAGCTGTTTTTCGACGTCGTCGATGATAGGGGCAGTGCCGAGCACTGGTCGGCCGAGATGTTGTCGAACCCGTCTGCGTTACTGCGTCTCGGCTGGACGAAGGTGCGATCTGTCGACGCGCTGGCGCCTGGCAAGAAAATCAACGTGACGATCGCGCCGTCGCGGGCCGGCGGCACGGTAGGGCTCGTGCTCAAGATCACAGACCAGCAGGGCGCGGATCTCGTGTCCGACACCGTGAGCTATCCGCAGCCGCCCAATGCCGCCGCCCAGAAACCCTGACGGAGCGCGCGTGCGGTTGCGCTGCGTCGCGCTGCGCATCGTTGTCGCCGCCGCGGCGGCCTGTTTCGCACCGGCGGGTGTCGCTCAGCCGCCGCTCGGCGCGCCGCCGTCGGGACCGGGTTATCCGCAGGTCTACGATCCCGCAATGCCCTTCGATGCGAGGGACATCGCGGGGATATGGACACCGAACGTCGTCGGTTTCGGCGGCGGTGGGCGGTGCCGCGACTGCGGCGACCGCGGGTTCAGCCTCGAATTCCCGGTGTTTACGCCGGCGGGGCAGGCCGCGTTCGACGCCAACACTCCCTCGTACGGCCGGGCGCTCGGCAGCGCCGATGCCCAAGCGCACCCCGAGGAGCACATCGGCCGTCGGCGGGCGCAGCCCCCCGCGCTCGGCAACGACCTCTACCAGCAGTGCAATCCGATGGGAATTCCGCGCGCGATCCTGTATCCGGATCCGGAGGAGCTCGTCGTGTTGCCGGACCGAATCCTCCAGCACTTTCAGTGGGGCTACGGCCTACGGACGATCTGGATGGACGGGCGGCCACTTCCCAAATCCGAAGAGATCGATCTCGCTCGCTGGTGGGGCTACGCCGTCGGGCGTTGGGACGGGAACACGCTCGTCGTCACTTCGACGGGTTACGACGAGCGCACGTGGATCGATCACTTCGGCTACCCGCACAGCGATCGAATGGTCCTGGAGGAGCGCTACACGCGGATCAACTACGACACGCTCGAGCTCAAGATGGTGTTGACCGATCCTGCGTACTACGCTCAGCCGTGGGTCGCACAAACCAAGCGGATGCACCTCATTCCCGGCAACTTCATTCAGTCGTCGGGTTGGAGCGGCCTGATCGAGGACCTCTGCGCTCCGGTGGACGAGGTGGACACTTTCAACCGGCTCATTCGCGATCCCGCGGGCACGGGCAAGCCAGCCGAGCCGCCTCGCTAGCGGCGCGCGAGCTGCGCGTTCCCGCACTCGGCCATCACGGTCAAGAAGCGTTGATACGCGTCCGGCCCGACGACGAAGGGATGCTCCTCTCCCGCAACTCGTCGCGAAAGGCGAGTGAGCTTTGCGCCGAACCCGTCGTAGAGCGGGTGGTTCTGGATCTCGACGTCGACGCCGCGCCGGCTAGTGACGTCCGCGAAGTGCTCGACCGATTGCACGTATTGGCGCAGGCCGTCGTCCGAGATCCTCCCCGAGAGCAAGATCGAGCCGCCGAATAGCGCCGCGATATGCGCGCGACCGCCGTCTTCGACGGCGAACACGAAGCCGAGCGATCCCGGCGTATGCCCCGGCACGAGCAGGGGAGTGATCTCGAGCCCGCCGAACACGATCGGCTCGCCTTCGGTTACGACGACATCGCGGTGCGGGGGAGGCAGGCCGGACGGCGGCGGCGCACCCGCAGGCGGGGCGGGAGGATGTTCGATCAAGTCCCAGTCCGCGGCGGACAACGCGACCCGCGCGCCACGCTCCTGAAAGTACGCGGCGCCGCCGAAATGGTCCGCGTGCCCGTGCGCGAGCAGGACATACTTCACCTCGTTCGGATCGAGGCCCGCGGTGCGCAGCCCGGGCAGCAGCACCGACTCGAGTTGATCTGGATAACCCGCGTCGATCAGCAGAATGCCCGCCGGTGTCGTAACCGCCCAGATCACGGTGCTCGTGCGGCCGAGCGCATACAGATTATCGAACACGCGAGTCGGTGCGATCACGGGATCGTCGGCGCGATTCGCGCGGCCCGAGTCGCCGCAAAAGAACTCGACAGTGTCGGACCACTGGTCACCCGCCGCGGCGCGGGCACGCTCGACCGCGGCCGCGGCAGCCGTGTCCTTGGCCGGCGAACGCTCTATCGGAGGCTGAGCATTCGCCGTCGAGAGCGACATCGCGGCCGCAAATGCGGCGGCTGGCAACCGAAGAGGATACATGGCGAGCCCCACGCGCGGATCTGATCGCGCGCGTTCAAGAGACCACAGATCCCGTGCCCGCGGCAATCGCGCTTGCGGATTCCACACATCGCGCCATTAGATGGTTGCGCGGCTCGCTATAGACGCCCACGATTCCAAGTATTCGCAGATCTGATTTCAGCCGCGCCGGAGCTCGGCGGTAGCGTTCGCGTCGCGGCGCCGTTCGTGCCGCCGAGGGTCCCTATGGATTGGTCGTTGCGATTGTGGCCGGCTTCGCTCGGACTAGCGCTGCTGGGTCTAGCACGCGTCGACGCTCAGCCTCCGCAGGGGCCGCCGGCGCCGCCACGCTCGGCCAAGGCGGCCGCGCGCGCAGACCTGACCGGCCAATGGGTCGCGCAGGTCACCGAGGATTGGCGCTGGCGGATGATCACCCCGCCGAAGGGCGACTACGCATCGGTGCCGCTGACGCCGATGGGTCGGCAGGTGGCCGACGGCTGGGATCCCGCCAAGGACGAAGCTGCGGGAGAAGCGTGCCGCGCATTCGGCGCGGGCGGGATCATGCGGCAGCCGACACGCCTGCGAATCGCGTGGACGGACGAGAACACCCTCGAGATCAAGACGGACTCGGGCGAGCAAACCCGCCTGTTCCATTTCGAGCGCACCGCTGCGCCCGACACGGAGCCGAGCTGGCAAGGCCGTTCCGTCGCCGAGTGGATGGGCGGCGCGCCGGCCGCCCCCTTCTTCGTGATGGTGGCGCCGACGCGCGAAGCGTCGACGGCCCGCGGGGGTGGGGCGGCCGCCAATCGCGAACCGCCGCCCGGCGCGGCCGCGGCAGCCGCTCGTGGCGCCGCCCGCCCGGTGAGCGCTCCGCCGGCCGGCGCGTTGAAAGTGATGACGACCGATCTCAAGCCGGGGTATCTGCGTAAGAACGGCGTGCCGTACAGCGGACAGGCCGTGATTACCGAGTATTACGATCGCGTGTCTATGTTCGGCAACGACTACTTGCAGGTGGTGACGATCGTGACCGACCCCGCCTATCTGCGCGTGCCGTTCGCGGTCAGCAACCATTTCAAGCTCGAGCGCGACGAATCGAAGTGGCGTCCGACGCCGTGCGCTACCGCTGCGCCGCTCGGCACGTTCGTGCCGTCGCCGTTCTTGCCGTGACGAACGTGAGACACCTTTGCCGCTCGCCCGCCGCCGTGCTTAGCTCGGCGGTGCTTGCGTTTGCGACCGTGCCCGCACGCGCGCAGATCGATGTCGCTGGCGACTGGGATCAGCCCGGCGGCGGCATCTTCGGGTTCTACGAAGACAGCTTGGACCGAGGCGGCGGCCCCGATCTCGGCGATTACGTCGGGCTTCCGATCAACGATGCGCTTCGCTACAAGGCGTCGTGGTATTCGCCGTCGTGGTTGTCCGTGCCCGAGCACCAGTGCTTGCCGCACCCTGCTACCTACCAGTACCGAAGTCCGGGCGGCCTCTCGATCGTGAAGGAGTACGATCCCGTCACGCAGCGCCTCACGGCGTACCGCTTCTACGGCAGCTACGGCCTCGCGCGCACGGTATGGATGGACGGCCGGCCGCATCCTCCGGAGAACGCTCTGCACATGTACGAAGGGTTTTCTACCGGCCGTTGGGACGGCGACCGGCTCGTGATCGAGACGTCGCATCTGAAGGCCGGCTTCCTGCGTCGCAACGGCATTGCACATAGCGATCGCGCGCGCATGACGGAGTATCTGCTGCGGCACGATGACTGGCTCACGCTCGTCACGGGCGTCGACGACCCGATCTATCTCGACGAGCCGTTCGTGCGCTCGACCGACTTCCGACTGAATACGCAGGTGAACACGCGGTTGTTCGAATTCGGCGGGTTCGCAAACGGCGGCGACGGCGAGGGCTTCGGCGCGAGCGACGTCTTCTTCAAATGTGCGCCCGCCGATGAGATCGCGGCCGAGCCGGGCCGCGTGCCATCCTTCATGCCTGGCACGAACGACGATCTCGACATGTTCGCGAAGCGTCATCATGTGCCGCTCGAGGTGGCGCTCGGCGGCAGCGCCACCCTATATCCCGACTCCAACGAGCCGCGCGCGGCCGCGCGAGACGACGCCGGCCGTCCGCCGGCAAGTTCGGCCACGCGGCCTGCGAGCGCGGCACGCGCGTCGAGGCAGTCCGCCCCGCCGAGCGCGCCGGCCGCACAGCCCGGTGTGAGCTCGCTGCACGTGGCGGGGCAGGTTTGGCTCCTCGCGGCCGGCGACCGGAACGTGGCCGTGCAAATCGGCGACGAAGGTGTGCTCGTCGTGAACCCGGGCCACGCGGAGCTCGCCGACGCAGTGGCAGCGGAGATTCGCCGCATCGCGGGCGACAAGCGGATACATGTGATCGTCGATACGAACGACGACGCCTCGCACGTGGGCGGCAATGCGACCCTCAGCGCGGGCCCGGCGCCGCGCGCGCAGCACGCCGCGGTCATCGCGCACGAGAACGCGTCGCTGCGTATGGCACTTGCCGATCTACCCGAGGGCGTCGCACCGACCGATACGTTCTTTCGCGGCACGCGCGAGCTCTACTTCAACGGCGAGCCGATCGAGATCATTCATGTGCCCGCGGCTACGAGCGACGGCGATGTGCTGGTGTTCTTCCGCAAGTCCGACGTCATCGTCGCGGGCGACGTGATCCAGGATTTGACGTATCCGGTCGTGCGGCTCGAGCATGGCGGCACGCTGAACGGCACGATCGCCGCGTTGAACAGGATCCTCGGCTTGACGGTCGCCGCGTGGCGCGCGGAAGGCGGGACGATGGTGATCCCGAATCAAGGCCGCGTCTACGACGAAGGCGACGTCGCGGAGTACCGTGACATGGTGACGATCGTTCGCGACCGCGTTCGCGACGCGCTCGACAAGAGTCAGACGCTCGAGCAGGTGAGGGCCGCGCGCCTCGCACGCGACTACGACCCGCGCTACGGCAGGGTGCAGGGGCCGGCCGACGCGGAGTCGTTCATCGCGATGGTTTACCGTAGCCTGAGCTCGAACCCATGATCGCGCGACACTCGGTCGACTCCGTTTGCTTGCTCCTCCGGCGCAGCGCTCATTGCATGTTTGAAGTGCACCACAGGAGGTGCCATCCGTGAAGACTATTTTTCACGCGGTTTCCGTCGCGGTGCTCGCTATCGCCGGCCGCGCCTCGGCGCATCACTCGTTCGCGGCCGAGTTCGACAGTGAGAAGCCCATTACACTCGCGGGCACCGTCGTGCGATGGGAAATGATCAATCCGCACGGTTGGATCACGATGGGCGTCGTCGAGCCGGACGGCAAGACCACGGAATGGAAGGTCGAGACGTCGAATCCAAACGGCCTCATGAGGCTCGGCTGGACGAAGAATTCGCTGAAACCCGGCGATCGAATCACCATCGACGCGTATCGCTCGAAGGACGGTTCCAACACGGCCAACGCCGCGCGGATCACGCTCGCGGACGGCAGCAAGGTGTTCGCCGGCTCGGCGGGCACGCCCCCCGCAGCGCCTGGCGCGCCGCCTCCGGCGCAGTGAGGGATGCGATGACGCTCGCTCATTCGCGCAAGCGGCTCTCCGCGATCGGCCTTTGCATCACTTTGAGCACGGGCCCTGCGCGCACGGCTTTAGCTCAAGGTGTGCCGACTGCACCCACCGCCTCGCCCGCCGTCGCGGCGCTCCCACGGCTGCCGGACGGGCATCCGGACCTGCAGGGCCTCTGGCTCAAGAGCGCCGGCGGCTTCCAGGGGCTATTCATTGGCTCGCTCGACGGCACGAATTTCGCCGCGGGCGGGGGTGCGCGGGGACCCGCTCCACCACGCTACGAGTACACGCCAGAGGCCGAAGCGGAGTGGCGCGACCGCCAGCGTCGCAACTACGAGGATCCCGAAGCGCGCTGCCACCTGCCCGGCGTTCCGCGGGCGCTCGATCAGCCTGCCGGGCTCTACCCGGTGCAGATCATCCAGGACGAGAAGAGCGTCGCGCTGCTACACGAAGCAATGCACGACGTGCGCATCATCCCGACGGACGACAGCCCGCATCCACGGAAGTATTGGGCGTGGGATGGCGATTCCCGCGGCCGTTGGGAGGGCGACACGTTGGTTGTGGACGTCGCGAACTTCAACGGCCGGACTTGGCTCGACATGCAAGGCAATTTCGTCGACGAGAATGAGCACGTGCTCGAACGGTTCACTCTGGTCGATCGAGACACGATCCTCTACGAGGCGACCGTCACTGACCCGACGGTGTTCGTCAAGCCCGTCGAGATGCGCTTTACGCTGAAACGCGTGCCGGCCGAGCAGCAGATCCTCGAGTACAGCTGTCTCGAAGGCGAGCGCAGTCTCCAGCACTACACGGAAGAAGACGGCGGCAAGAAGCAGAGGGTGAGATGAGCAAGAGTCGAGTGTCGCGGCTCGCCGTGTGCGTGTTGCTCGTAGGCGCCGTCGCGGGTACCGAGTCATTCGTCGGCGCGCAGGAGAGCGCGACGGCGTTCTCCCCCTCGCGCCTTTGGGACGGCAAGACGCCGGATTTCCGCGGGATCTGGCGCGCGCAAGGCACGGCGTACGTGAACGTCGAAGGTCACAAGGGAGAGCGCGGGATCGCCGCCTCCACGAGCATTGTCGTCGACCCGCCCGATGGCAAGATCCCCTACAAACCCGAGGCGCTCGCGAAGCGTGACGAGAACTATCGGGCGCGCGCGACGGCCGATCCGTCGCTGAAGTGCTATCAGGCCGGAGTGCCGCGTGCGACGTATCTCGCGACTCCGCTCCAGATCCTTCAGAGCCCCGGAAATTTCGCGATCGTCTACGAAGAAAATCACGCGTTCCGGGTGTTTCACCCCAACACGCGGCCGCATTTCGATGCTGCGGACTGGTGGATGGGCGACACTCGTTACCACTGGGATGGCGACACGCTCGTCGCAGACGTCGCGGCTCTCACGGACCAGCTCTGGTTCGACCGCGCCGGAAATTTTCACAGCACAGCCGTGCACATCGTCGAGCGCTACCGGATGACCGGCGCCGACACGATCGAATACGAGGCGCGGATCGACGACGCCGAGGTCTACTCGAAACCGTGGACGCTGCGCATGGAACTGCGACGTGTGAAGGATCGCGGAGCCCGAATCATCGAGGACGAGTGTTTGGAGGACGAAAACGGCGTCCGCCATCACGTCTCACCGTACGATCGAAAGAACCTGCTGAAATCCGACTACTCACGCTGGAAGACCGCGGCACCGGAGTGACCGCGGCCCAGCGCGGGCAGATGGCCGTCCGGCGGGGCGTCGTGTTTCGCGTCGAGCCGGCCGAGTACTTCGACAATCGGCGTCTAGTCTTGTTTGAAGTCGAAGATGTCCTCGCCCTTCGGTCGCTGCATCCCCTGTTCGAAGTATTCCTCCCAAACGGCGGCCCAGGGCCGGCCATAGAGGTCTTCGACTCGATATTGGATCTCCGCGCCCGGAACCAGCGGCGTCGCCCGACCGTTGACCACGAAGAACGTCTGGTTGCAGTGCGTCAGGTTGTTCGGAGGGACGTCGTTGAAGTTGCCCTGTCGCGCCAAGAATCGCACGTTGCGGATCGGTTGTATTAAGCCTTCCTCGTCGTAGAAGACAGCTTCGTGCTCGAGCCCGAGAAGCTTGCTCTGCGCATCCGTACGCGGCGTCCAGATCTCGATCGTCTGCAGTTTGCTCGAATACTCCCAGCTGGAATGGGTGAACCACCCCTGGATGTTGGAGGTCCAGGTGATGAGCGCGCTGCCGTCCCAGAAGCCGACGGTCTCGCCCATCCAGCGAGGCACGTCTGCGCCGAGACGCGGTACGGCACCGGACAGATCGAAGTTGCGACCCACATCGACGTTGCGGATCGCGTTGCCGGACCCGCCGAGAAACTGCACGCGTGTGGGCGTCACCGTCACGTCGAGCGAGCCCGGGCCGCCCGGGCCGGACCACCAGCGCATGAAACCCTCGGGACGACACAGCATCGCTGACCACTGCGCGGCGCGATCGTGCGCCTGGTGAAAGAGCTGCTGGACGAGCCGCTGCTGATATTCCGGCGTCAGCAGCGAGAGAATCGTCGGGACCTGGTTGTGGTAGCCGATGATCCACTGCGGCGGCTCACGGAATTCCGCCGGCACGACGGGTTTTTTTCCGGCGCGCATCAGTCCGAAGACGACACTGACGTTGTTCGTGTACCGGCCGTCCCAATCCGGTGGCATGCGCTCGCGGCTGTACGGCGTCGGGCCCCCGTTCTTACGGGCTTCTGCGAGCAGCGCCTCATAGTGCGCGCGAGCTGTGGCGAACCCGTAGGGGCTCACGATGTGCTCGCGGGAGTAGTCCGCCTCGCAGTGGCCCCATGCGCCTTTCGTCGCATCGTCCGTGATGTACTTGGGCGCGCTGGAATAGTCGCCCCATTGGGAGTCGAGCCCGAGAGTGCTGTTGCAGCGGAAGTAGCGCGGATCACGCCACAGCTCGCGATCGACATAGAAATCGTCGCTCGTGAAGATGTCGCGCGCGAGCGGTGTGATGCCTTCGGGCGCCGCGCCATCCTTCGCTGCTGCGCGGTCCATGTTATAGAACGGCACTCCGGCCCCAACGAACTCGGCCCCGCCCGCCACGGGCCAACCGCGGCCGACACTCTTTTGTGCGGAAACGGGTGGCGCCGTGCAAATCATGGCGCTGAGCCCGAGCACGGCGGTTGCCCCGGCTAGCAGCCGTGGGTAGAGACGCAGCGGCCAATGGTTCACTTACGGAACAACAACGATGCAAAGTGGTAGAGGTCGTTCTTCCAGACCGGGAACGTGTGAGCGCCCGCATCGATGTACCACTTGTGCGGCACGTTCTGCGCGCTCAAGTATTCGTGAACGCCGGCACTGATGTTGAACAGCCCGTCCTCGTTACCGCACGAGACCCAGAGGATCTCGAGCTGCTGCGCGGTCGCCGGGTTTGGCACCAGCTCGGCCGGCGCTTTGGTGTTCGGCGCCGATGAGAAGCCGCCGACCCAAGCGAACGTGTCGACGTTGTTGAGCCCGAAGTTGAGCGACTGGCCGCCACCCATCGATAAACCCGCGAGTGCGCGGTGCATGCGATCGGCCGTGACCGAATAACGTGCCTCGATGGTCGGCACCAAATCCCCGATCAGCTCGCGCTCGAACGCCGCGTAGGCTTCGAACTCCACGGCCATGGCCGCGGGGTCGAGGCCGCCGGGCCCGCCGGGCCCGCGCGCACCGCCCGCGGGTGCGCCCGCAGCCGGGGCGCCGGCCGGTGCATTGCCGCCCGCATTGGGGGCTGCGCCGCCGGGCCCGGCCCCGCCGGGGCCACGACCGCCGGCGAAGAGCGTCGACGGCTTGTTCGACGCGCGCCCGTTCGGCATCACGACGATCATCGGTACGGCTTTGCCGTCGGCAATCAGATTGTCGAGGATCGCTCCCGCGGCGCCGGGGCCTGGCCAATGCGTCTCGTTGCCGCCGATGCCGTGGAGCAGATAGAGCACCGGGTATTCATTGTCCGGCGCGTAGCCCGGTGGCAGGTATACCGAGACCGGCCGCTTGCCGCCCGTGACCCTCGAATCGAACTCGATGCGCTCGACGAGCCCCGCTGGCACCCCTTCGCGCCGCGCGTCGAACCCGGCGGGCGCAGCCGCGAGGGTGGCGTCCGGCCGCGGTTGCGGCGGGCTACCGAAGGGCGGCTGCGATAGCGCCGCGCCGGCCATCACGGCAAACGCGATTGTCAGCGCGCCGTTCGCTATGGCTTTTGCTATGGCTCGGAAACCAACGATCGACATAACCTTCCCCCGTTTGTTGTTGGCGGCTGTGCTCGCCGCGAGGTCGCACTTCCTGCTGCCATGCGATCGACAGCCATCGTAGCAACCGGGCGTCGAACCGTCCCGCCTCGCCACGGAAAATCCCGGAAAAAGACCGAGTGGACGGCGTGCGCTTTGAGACGACCCCGGCCGGCCGCGTCCGGTGGCAGCCCCGGTGGCGGCTATCGGCAGCGCATTTCGAACAGCGCACATCAAACCCGGTTCGATCTCAGGGTCTTGCGCGCTAGCCCATAGTCGAGGGATTCTTGCGCCGCAATCACGACCCCAGGCGACCGGATCCGATGGCCGATTTGCCCGTACTCATTGCCGGTGGCGGAATCGGCGGACTCAGCGTCGCTCTCACGTTGCAGCAGATCGGCGTGCCTTGCCTCGTGCTCGAAGCCGTCGCTGAGCTCAAGCCTCTTGGCGTAGGAATCAACCTCCAGCCAAACGCGGTGCGTGCCCTGTACGAGCTCGACATCGGTGGGAGCCAATTGGATGCGATCGGGGTGCAGGCGCTCGAATGGGCCCTCGTCGGGTTGAACGGCAAGGACGTGTACTCCGAACCTCGGGGTTTGCTCGCCGGTTACCGGTGGCCGCAGTACGCGGTGCATCGCGGCCGCTTACAGATGCTGCTCCACCGCACGGCGGTCGAGCGCCTCGGTTTGGGCGCGGTGCTCACAGGGCACCGCGTCGTCGGTTACCGCAACAATGCCGATTTCGTCACAGCGCTGGTTCACACTCCGGGCGGAACGAAGACCGAGGTTCGCGGGAAGATACTGATCAGTGCCGACGGCCTGCATTCGGCCGTGAGGGCGCAGATGCATCCTAAGCAGCCGCCGATCCATTGGGGCGGCGCCATCATGTGGCGCGGCGTGACGCCCGGAGCTCCGATTCGCAGCGGTGCGTCATTCGTCGGCCTCGGCACTCACCGCCATCGCGTCGTGTTCTATCCAATCTCGCAGCCTGACCCGGCGACGGGCTTCGCTGCGATCAACTGGATCGCGGAGATTACGGTCGACAACTCGCGAGGGCTAAGCGACGGGGATTGGAACAAGAAGGTCGCCGTCGACTCGTTCATCCATCACTTCGACGGCTGGCGGTACGATTGGCTCGATGTGCCCGCGATGCTGCGCGGTGCCGACGAAGTGTTCGAATACCCCATGATCGATCGTGAACCGGTACCGACTTGGGTGGACGGCCGCGTCGCGCTGCTCGGCGACGCGGCCCACGTGATGTACCCGACGGGCTCGAACGGAGCGAGCCAAGCCATCGTCGACGCGCGCGTGCTCGGTGCCGCGATGATCGAGCACGGCGTTACGAGCGGGGCGCTCGAGGCCTACGACCGGAAGCTGTGCGCGGAGATCTCAGCCGTCGTGCTGCGCAACCGAGGGGCCGGTCCATTCGGGTTGCTGAATCTGCTCGACGAGCGCTGCGGCGGCGTTTTCGATGACATCGACGCCGTCATCCCGGCGCCAGAACGCGAGGAGTTCATGGGCCGCTATCGCGCTGCGGCCGGTTTCGCGATGGACCGTCTGAATGCGGCACCGCCGATGATCGCGCCCGGCGCGAAGGTGGCACCTGCGTAGCGCTGTGGTCTCGACGAGAGCTCGAGCCACACGATCCGGAACACCCCGGCATCACCGAAACCGAGGCTCTTCCGCTTATTCGCCCGCCGGCTCGGCGAGGTAGTCCTCGTCGGTCACGTGCTCGAACAACTCGCCGCCGCTGCCGTCGACGAACTCCCAGACGGCGAGGTGGCTCAGCGCGTTCGTGGGCGTAGCTCCATGCCAGTGGACGACGTCGGGCGGCGTCCAGACGACGTCGCCGGGTCTCACGACACGCTTCTTGCCGCCGCGCTCTTGCACCCAGCCGACGCCCGACGTGACGATCAAGTATTGTCCGGCGTGGTGGTTGTGCCAGGCCGTCCGCGCGCCGGGCTCGAACGTGACGTTCACGGCCATCATGGGGTTTTCATCGGTCGCGGCGAACAGCACGTCGGCGACGGCCCGGCCCGTATACGCGGAAGCGGGCCCGAGGATCGTGGGCCGCGTGCCGTTGCGCGTGACCTCTATTTGCTGCGCGAGACCGGTGGCCGCGGACAGGGCCGCGAGCGACAGGATGACGGTCGACCGTTTCATCGTTGTTCCTCGTTCGCGGCGCGCACAACGAGCGGCGGCGCAATGTCGCAGGCGTGCGGATTCCAACGCGAGCGGCCGGTTTCCTTCTTGAACTGGGTGCTCATGATCAAGTCGGTCGTGAGGTACTCCGGATCGCTCACGACGGTGGTCACGATGAGCCAGGTTCCCGCTTCCGGCGACGTAAACGAATTGAAGAATTCCTTGACCGTAGCGTTCTCGCTGTAAGGCACGCCGTTGGGGCGCAAATACCCAGGCGTCAGGTTCGTGGTGCGGGCCTGCAGCGAGCCGCCGCCCGCCGGCGTATTCGCGGCAAACACGCCGCGCGACTGCGTCTGCCTGAACCAATTCGCCGTCGAGTCGCCCTGGAGCGATCGCTCGCCGCCCGGTTGCGGCGTGAAGTAAAACAGCCGAGTCTGATTTCCGGCGTCGAACTGCATGCGCAGCGTGTCCGCGCCTTGCCAATCGATGCGCAGCCGCGTCGGCTGCCGAATGAGGCCCGGAGGTCCGAACGCCTTGCAGAAGCCGCTTTCGCGGCGGTCTTTGTCGAAGTCCCAGGCCGCGGTCGCGGCCCGGCCTGCTGCATTGAGCGGTATGCTCGCGGCGTCGCCGACCGGCGGCGTCACCATTCGCCAGCGCCAGTCCTCGGTGATCACGGACACCCATTGGCCCGTGAGATCGACGGGCGCGCGCTCGCGCGCGGGGCGCGTGTCCGGCGGTGGCGGCGGCGGCTGCGCGCCGACGGCTGTCGGTCGGGCGAGAAGGACGAGCGCCGCGGACGCGGCCGCGAGTGCCGCGGCGCGCCAGGCGTGCGCGCTCATGGCCGCGCTCCTTTGAGGTCTCGATAGAGCGCGGTGACGAACTGCTCGGGGGTCAGGCCGCCGAGTCCCGCGTAGATGCCGTCGTAGTCGCTCGACGGCCGCGCGGCCAGCACCTGCCCGAGCGTCATGCCGGTCGCGACGAGCGCCGCGACGCGGTCGCGCACGATCGTGATCATGTCGCGGTAGTTCGCGACCTCGGTCTCGTCGCTGATTCGGCCGTGGCCGGGCACGATGGCGGTGCCGCCCGTCTGGTTCTCGCCCGCGATCGCGAGCTCGAGCACGCGGTTCAAGCCGTCGAGGATGCCGGCGACGCTACCGCCTTGCTCCGGGTCGAATCGCGGATAGCCCGTCGTCATGAAGATGTCGCCCGTGCTGATCACGTCGGAGCGGCGAAAGAACACCATCGTGTCGCCGTCGGTGTGCGCCGCAGGAACGTGCATCAGCTGGATGCCCTCGTCGTTCACGTGCAGCGCCCAGTCGGCGGTGAAATAGGTATCGCTCGGCCAGGCGCCGGCGGCGATCGGCGCCTCGCTGCCGCTCGGGCCGCTCATGCGCTCGAGCACGCTGACGTGCGCCATGATAGAAGCGTGCGTGTTGGCGCCGCGCGGATCGAAGGTGTCGAGCAGGCGCACATAGGTGCCCGCGCTCGACAACCGCTGGTTGCCGCCGGTGTGATCCGGATCCACGCTCGTCACGATGACGTGGCGGATCGGCTTCGAGCTGAGTTTCCTGATGGCCTCGAGCAGCTGATCCGCAACCGCGCCGGTCTTCGTGTCGACGACGACAACCGCCTCGGGGCCGATCTGCACGGTCGTGTTGCCGCCGCCGCCCGCGATCATGTAGACGTTGCCCTGCACGGGCAGCACCTCGAGCTCGTCCGCGCGGCTCGTAGTGGCGATCGCCCCGGCAAGCGCGAGCGCGACTAACCCCCCGCCCGACGGCGCGCGGCTCATCGCAGCGCCTCGATCGCGTGACGCAGCTCCGGCAAGTAGTCCGGGTACATCGTCGGTGCGCCGCCGCGCGCGGCGGATTGCGGCAGCCCATGCCGCGTCGCGTACTCCGTGAGAAACTCGTTCGTGCCGGGCAAGTGGTGCGGCACTGCTCCTCGGGGCCGCTCGATCTCCACCGCGGGAATGCAGGAGAACGGGCTCAACTGCACTCCTGGGTCGAGCACCCAGTCCGACGTGCGGACCAACGGCTCGGTCAAGTAGACGGGATCGCTCACGATCGTGACGAGCGTCAGGTAGGCCTCATTGCGAATCCAGTACTCGACGATCGTCGCGCGGTCGCTGCGCGGCAAACCGTTGCGTCTCACCCAGCCCTCCTTGAGGTGGGTCGTCGTGACCTTGAGCATGTCGCCGTCCCATTCGCCCGTCGAAAAGCCCTGCCAGCTACGCGGCGCGTATTCAGAAGGATGAGGGCGGCCATCCATGTAGATGGCTCGATGCGACAGGCTCCACATGACGGTCACGTCCCAGGAGATGACGTCCTGGGAGATCGGGTCCAGGGTGCTTCCGATGCGCAGGCTCGCTGGACCGCGCGGCGCGTAGTCCGCGGGGTGCGGCTCACATTGCCGCTCGGGCACCGTCCACTTCGCTGCGTCCCAGGAGTCGGCACGTAGACGCGCGGCATCGTTGACGGGCAAGCCCACGTAGTCGCCGATTTCGGGGCCGGCACCGCGCTCGGGCAGCTCCTCGTGGAAGCGTTGGCCCCACATGCCGGAGAGGTCTCGCTGCGCCCACGCTGCGGTGCTCGCACCGAGTGCGAACGCGCAAGCGACCGACGTAGCGAATCTCGATACGGTCATTTGGCCAAGGGATCGGGCCGCAACTGAAACTTCACGACCGAGCTCCGTGTGCCCTTGCCGCCCTCGGTGTGCCACACGGCGTTCGGGCCGTAGTCCGCGTACATGCCGCGGCCTTTCCAGCCGCCGTTCGGATCGTCGATGCGCCCATCCATGCCGCGCGAGTAGAAACCGAGCGGATAGGGCACCCGCAGCCGCACGAAGCGCCCGTCGGGCAACAGCGCGATCAGCGAGTCCGAGTTCGTGCCGTTCGCGAGCGGCACGTTCGGGCCGAGCCCGAGCGTGTTGTGGCGGTCGACGAAGTTGTAGTAGTGCATGTCGACTGGGATCGCGTCGGTCGCCCCTTTGAAGCTCGGGCCCGGCGTGCGGTACAGCGTCCAACCCTCGGAGCAATGCTGGCCGTTCGTCGCTGCGGGGCCCGATAGAATGCGGCATTTGCGCCGGTCGAAGCTCGCGAGATGCCCGCTGCCCGCGAGCGCCGTCCAGATCACGCCGTTGCCGTCGACGTCGATGCCGCGCGGCGTGTAGCCGTTGACGTTGACCGCGGGGTTGTTGAACGGCGGCTCGTAGACTTCCGAGACGCAAGTCTTCGGGTCGATCCGCACGATGCGGCCCGGCATCGGGCCCGGCACGGCGCCCCAGATGCTGCCGTCGGTCGGGTGCGCGATGACGCTGTAGAAGATCGCTTTGGGCACCTGCAATCCCGCGAGCATGCCACCCGACGAAGGGAAGTCCTCGAACGCGTACTTGTCGACGCCGGGCTCGATCTTGCCGTCGCCGTTCACGTCGAAGTACGGCATGCACCAGCCTTGCGCCTTGCCCGGGTCTCCCGTCTCCTCCAGCACGCGGGTGTTGACCCAGCCGAGTGCGCCGCTGAAGACGCCGTTGCCGTAGAGAGTCTCGTCCGCGTCGTCGTCGAACTGCACGTGGTGCGTATCGAAGCAGATGTCGACTTGATGAAACTGCTTCGTGCGCGGGTCGAAGTACTGGATCTGCCGAAAGCTCGTCTCGCGCGGCGCTAGCCTCGCCGAGGGATGATTCGCGCAGAACGCCGGTTGATCCTCCGGTCGGCGAAAGCGGGACGACATCCAGACGCGCCCTTTGCGGTCCATCGCGGCATGGTTCGTGATGGCGGGATCGAACCAGTAGGGGTCGCTGCCCCAATAGGGCGAAGGCTTCGGCATGACTTGCGACTTCCCTGGGGGCACGCGCGAGTCGAGCACCGGGATGCGCACCTCCGTGACCGCGTTCGTACTCGGATCGAGAGTGAGGAAGCCGTCGTTGCCCCAGTCGACGCCGTAGATCGGACCGTTCGCATTCGCCGTCGGATTGCGCTTGTCGGTCGAGATCTCGTCATGAGCGAACGTCGCAGGGCCGCCCCATTCCCAGAGCGTGAGCACGAGATTGCGCTCGATGCCCTCGGGGCGCGGCGGTGCGGGCGGGACCTCGCCAGCCGCGATACGGTCAGTCCAATCGGCGAACGTCGTGAGCGCAGTCTTGCGGCCGAGCTGCCCGATGGCCGCGATCATCGACGTGCCGTCTTGGCCGACTTGAGTTCGGTGATCCCAGGCGTCGTAGGACGACTCGAACCGTCCGAGCGTCTCGGGAAACGTTCGCGTTGCGAGATTGCCGAGCTGATGGCAAACGTTGCAGCCGGTCTTGATCTGATTGATCCAGTGGTGTTGCGTCGCCATGCCGGGCTCGACGCCGTTGCCGTTCGCGCCGGTCCCCGGGAACTGATCGGCGTCCGGGATCTGAATCAGCGAGTACCAGTAGTTGGCGGGGTAGACCTCGGCCGCCACGCGCGCGCTCGGGGCGACGACGGCCCGTAGCGCAACGCGGCTCCCGGAGGAAGCGCGCGTGCGCGGCGAGTCGGCGAGGCCGTAGCCACGTACCCAGAGCAGGTAGGTTGCGCGCGGCAGATCCGGCAGCAGATACCGACCCGCGTCGTCCGTGACCACGATTTTGCGGAACTTGGTGGGTAGGTCCTCGGTTTCGGCGACGACCCACACGCCCGCTTCGGGTCCGTTCTCGCTCGTCACGACGCCGGCGATGTCGTCGGCGTCGATTGCGATCTCGGCCGTGCGTGTCACGGGCTGCGCGGCGGCGGACAAAGCGTTACCGAGTAGGCAACCGCCGGCGGCAATCGCCGCGAACAATCCTCGGAGCTTTGCCATTTCTTCCCCCTAGGCCTGCGAGCGCGGCGCACGACATCGGGCGCCGCAGCACGTCCGCCCAAGTGTCGGATGCAGGGAGCGTCGGGTACTGAATTTCATCTGAAAAGTGCGGAAAAACGCCGAACGGGCATCGGGCTTCTCCGCCGGCCTCTCCCGCAGCCGTTCGCGCGTCCGAGTTCGGCCGGCGCAGCGCCCGTCTCGCACGAGACGGTGCAAGGCGGCCGAATTGCCGCGTTTCACGGCCCACGCTAGACTGCCCCGGCGTTCGCGCTACCGCACCTCCCACGGGGAACCCTACGAATAACGACGAACTGGACGCGCGTTCTTCAATCAATCCGCGCGCAGCCGGCGTGTACGCGTTCGGGAATTTCAGACTCGATGTATCGTCCCGCGTCCTATGGCGCGACGGCGCCGGAGCCGTGCCGCTCCCGTCGCGAGCTTTCGACGCGCTCGTCTATCTCGTAGACCACCGCGATCGGCTGGTCCGAAAGAACGAGCTCATCGACGCCGTATGGCCCGACGTTGTCGTGACGGACGACAGCCTCATCCACGCGATTTCGGTGTTGCGGCGCGCGCTCGCCGACGACCCGGGGAAAGCACACTACGTGCAAACCGTTCCTCGCCGGGGCTACCGATTCGTCGCACCCGTTCGCATGCGCGCCGACTCCACGGAGCCGGAACCGCCCGGGCTCGATGCACAGTCCCCTGCGAGTGCCGCGCCTGTTCGGGTCCGGCGATTACCAAGCCTTACTTTCATAACCCGAAGGGCGGCGGTGCTCGCGTGCTCGGCGATCGCGCTGGCCGTCGTTGTTGCCCTCGCTATGTTGCCGAGCCGGAACCGGACGGCCGTGAGCCCCGAGCCTGCGGCTACGGTTCAGCGGGCCGTGCGGCTATTTCAGCCGCCGCCCGACGGGTTTACGATCGTGTCCGGCGGCGTGCTGTCGCCGGACGGTGCGTCGCTGACTTTCGTGGCGCGCGACATCGCGAGCGGGGAGACCGCGCTGTGGGTGCGCGCGTTGCGCTCGTCGGCGCTCAGACGTATCGAGAGCACCGAAGGTGCCGTCAGACCCTTCTGGTCTCCCGACTCCCTCCGGCTCGGTTTCTTCACCAACGGCGAGCTCAGGGCCGTCGACCTGCGCGACGGCCGCGTCCGGCGGGTGGCGTCCGTCGGCATCACCGCCGCCGGCGGAACTTGGGCGCCCGACGACACGATTCTCTTTGCGGATTGGGCGAAGGGGCTGTACACGGTCCGCGCTTCGGCCTCGGACCCCACGCTCGTTACGGCGCTCGATCCAACGGCGCGCGACATTGCCGTCGCCTGGCCGCAATTCTTGCCCGGCGGCCGCCGCTTCCTCTATCAAGTCGTGAGCCTCGACGCAGCGCGCTCGGGCGTTTATGTCGGCGATCTCGATACGCGCCGCAGCGTGCGCCTGCTCGATACGGAATCGCCGGCCGTTTTCGCGCCGCCGCGCCACCTGCTGCACGTGCAGCACGACATGCTCATTGCGGAGGAGCTCGACGCGAGCACCTGGCAGCTCACGGGCCGAGCTACGCTGCTGGCGCGCGATGTGTCGCCTCCCTCGCTCGCGGACGACGACATCTTCTCCGCCGCCGGAGATCTTATTGCTTATCGTCACGGCATCCGCCAGCAGCAGCTGGCCTGGGTGGACCGCGCCGGCGAGGTGCTCACGACGCTGCCGATGCCGGCCGTGATGTTCAACCCGCGCGTCTCGCCGGACGGCTCGCGGCTGCTCGCGACGGGCTCGGTGACCACCAACCCTGGGCTCTGGCTCGCGAGCCTGTCGCGCCAGGAGTTCGAGCGCATCGAGACCGACGCGATCGCGCCGCTGTGGTCGCCGGACGGCGCGCGCATCGCATTCACTGCACGCGGCGGATTCGATCTGCTGATTCGGCCTTCCTCCGGCACAGAGTCCACGCGGCTGAACAGCGATGGCGTCGTGAAGATCTTGAACGATTGGTCGCCGGCCGGCGATCACATCATCTATTCGCAAAGAGGCGAGGGGACCCAGCTCGATCTCTGGGGAATCAGGGTCGAGGACGGAGCGACATTTCCGATCCTGACGTCTGCGCACAACGAGCTGCAAGCGCGAGTGTCGCCGGACGGCCGCTGGCTCGCGTACGTGGCGGACGACAGCGGCGCGCTCGAGGTCTATGCGCAGCGCTACCCCGAACTCGGCGAGCGGTACAAGGTGTCGGTCGGAGGTGGCGGGCAACCGCAATGGCGCCGAGATCAGCGCGAGCTCTACTACATCGCGCCCGATCGAACGCTCGTGGCCGTGGCGGTGGCGCAGGATCGGCATCCGTTTGGCCCGCCGCGGCGCCTGTTTCGTGCCCCCGTGGCCGGCGGTCCCGACGGTGCGCGCGACTACTACGCCGCCGCCGCCGACGGCGGGCGATTCCTGCTCGACGGCGCTTTCAGCGATGGCGGCGACAGCACGATCACGGTGGTCGTGAATTGGCGGGCGGAGACCGATGCGTCGTCGTCGCCGAGCTCACGCCAAGTAGAGTAGCGCGCGCGAGCGCGTCTCAGGGCGACCATTGAGCCGTGGGCTCGGGCAGAGCACCCTGGCCGTGCGACGTGGCGCCTTCGACGCTGTCGCAGTGCTTGCCCGGCGAAGGAGGCGTTTGCGGCGGACACTTGAACAGACCGTAGCCGCCGCGGCCGCCGCCCGGCAAACCGCTCCGCAGCGGATGTAAGCCGATGCTGAAGATCGTTCCGGGCGGGAAGCTCTGAACGGTCACGCCGTCCTTGGCCACTTGAGCCGCCCCGCGCAGCTCGACTGACCAAGTCACGGGCTTCCCCGACGCGTCGCGAACTACCGCATCGCGCACTTCGTTCAACGGCGAGAAGAAGATGCTCAAGTGACTCGGGTCAGGGCTGACACGCGTCACGACGCCGGTGAGCACATAGGTCTTCTTCCCGTCGTACATCGCAAACGAGTGGTGTGCACGCGCCGGCGTAACCAACGTCGCCGCGAAGCTCGCTGCGAGTGACGCAACGGCGACGATCGAAGCACACAGTCTCTGCATGTGGACCCCCGTCACTTGAATCCGAACAGCGGCTCCGGCGTGGGATGCTCCATGCCTTGCTCGAAATAGCGCTCCCAAATTTGCGCCCACGGCCGGTTGTAAATGTCCGGGACGGTGTATTCGATCGTCGTGCCGGGAGGCATCGGAGTGGCCCTGCCGTTCACCGGGTAGTTGTACCGCACGCATTCGATGTAGAGGTACGGGGAGCCTTCGTTGAGCTCGCTGGCTTTCGTCCAGCGGTGCACTATGCGCACGGGCTCCACGAGCGCCTCGGGATCATAAAGAATGACCTCGTGGTCGATGCCGTTCACGGTGCCGCGCGCGTCCTTGCGCGGTGTGTAGATCTCGATCGATTGCATCTCGCTGCTGAACTCGAACGCGCCATGTGCCATCCAGCCCTGAATGTTCGACGTCCACGTGACGAGCGCTTCACCGTCCCAAAAACCGATCGTTTCGCCGTACCAGCGGCGTACGTCCGCCGAGAGGTAGGGAACGCTTCCGTCTTCGTTGAACTTGCGGCCGATCAGAACGTGCGTGACGAAGTTCCCGGCCGTCACGTTGAGAACCTGAAAGAGCTCGGGCGTCATCATGACCGACGGCGCGAATCCCGAATATTGAGCGATACGCCGCATGAACCCCTCGGGCTCGCAATAGGAGGCCGGCCACTGCGGCGCGTTGGTGGCCGCGTAGTGGTACATCTGCTGCACGTACCGGGTTTGGAATTCAGGCGTGAGCAGCGTGAGGTAGGTGGGAATCTGCAGCACGGCGCCGTGGTACCACGTGGCCGTTTTCGTCGTGTCGCGCCGGTAGTTGCCGTTCCAGTCCGGTAAGGTCGCTTGGGTATAGACCGTCGGCCCCCCGCGCGCCGTGGCGTCCGCGAGCATCGCTTCGTAGTGCGCCTTCGCCGTCTCGAACGGGTAGGGGCTCACGACCTCATCGCGCGGGTAGTCGCGATCGCAGTAGCCCCAGGCCGCGGACGCAGGCGGGTCATCGCCGATCGTCGGCGTCTCGACGGCGCCCCACTGGGCTTCGAGGCCGAGCGGCGAATTGCAGCGGAAATAGCGAGGATCGCTCCAGAGTGCCCGATCCTTGTAGAAGTCCTTGGTCGTGAAGAGATCGTGCGGCAGAGGCTCAATCCCCGTGGGCGCCGCGCCATTCGTTGCGGCGACGATCGGCACCACGCCCGCGGGCACGCCGGGTCCGACGAACGTGCCCTTGCCGTCAGGCCCGACCATGAGGTCGGTGTGCAGGGGCGCCGGCGCCCCGCGGCCGACGGGCGCCTGCGCAAAAGCGCCGAGACACGGCACGGTGAGACCGACGGCAACGACTCCTAGCGTCCGCGACCAGCGAATGACGCGTTGCGAAGTGACCCTCATCGAAATCTGCGCCCTACCGAAAGTTGCGACATCGTTTTCCCGCCGCGCTCGATCGCCGCGGCGACGAAACCCGAGCTCGAACCTATCAACGTAGCGGTGCGGAGTCCCGCTCCGTCACCGAAAATGACGGAAAAAGACCGAATGCCTTCGCCACGGCGCCGAGAGGTCACTCGCTTGTGCTGTCTTGTCGCTCTCGCAGTTGCGCGACGGCGCAGCGGCTTCTAGCCTGTCCGCTGTGGAACTCAGGCATTTGCGCTACTTCGTGGCCGTGGCGGAGGAGCTCAGCTTCACGCGCGCGGCGATGCGTTTGCGAACCGCGCAGCCGTCGCTCAGCCAGCAGATTCGCGCGCTCGAGCAATCGGTCGGCGTGAAGCTGCTCGACCGCAGCCGCCATCATGTGACGCTCACGAGCGCAGGACGCGTCTTTCTGCAGCAAGCGAAGGATATTCTCGCGCGCGTCGAACATGCGCGGCGGCTCGCGAATCGCGCGGCGGACGGCCTGGCCGACGAGATAACGGTCGGCACGTTCACATCGGCGGACGTCAGAATTCTCCCGGCGCTGCGGCCCCTCGTCGCGGAGCGGTTTCCCGACTTGCGATTGATCTTGCACAGCAAGTACGCGCTCGACTCCATCGCGGGACTGCAGTCCGGTGCGCTCGATGTCGCGTTCGTGCGTGGACCTCTCGTGGCCGAGGGGCTCGAAAGCGTGGAGCTTCTCCGTGAGCAGCTCGTGATAGTGATGCCGTCGCATCACCCGCTCGCCAGACGCAAACGCATTCCCGTGAAAAGTCTCGACGACTTGCCGTGTATCACGATGCCGCGCTCGCTGTCGCCCGCGCTGCACGACGCGGCCGCGAGCCTGTATCGCGAGGCGAAGATCAGGATGCATGCCGTGTCGAGCGCGGACAATCTGCTCGGGCACCTGCAGCTCGTGCAGGAAGGAATGGGCTTTGCGCTGTTGCCCGATTCCATCCAGGGCCTGTTGCCGCAGGGCGTGACATCACGGCCGCTGGCCTGCTCGCCGGTGCCGACGGTATCGGTGCAGATCGCTTGGAAGAGCGGCAACGCGTCGCGGCTCGTAAAAGAATTCGTCGATCTCGCGCGCCGTTGCGTGAACACTCGATAAGATGCCCCACGTCTGACGGGCCCGACGACGAAGTCTTAGCCGGCGCTCCTGCCGGTGAATAGACTATGGCGCGAAAGCTATGAGCACCGTTGAACCCATGGCCCCGTCCCCGGCTCCGCTGGCCGGTCTGACGGTGCTCGATCTCACACTGGCGCTGGCCGGGCCCTTCGCGACGTTCCTGCTTGCGAGCTTGGGCGCCCGCGTGATCAAGATCGAGAACCGTGCGTCGCCGGATCATTGTCGCGAAAACGCGCCCTTCATCGGGCGCCGCGGCGTTTCGCTGGGCCGAACGGCGCCGGACGATGTTTCAGTCGCGGCCTTGAACCGCCTGCGCGGCAAGTACGCGGTGACTTTGAACCTCAAGCAGCCGGGTTCTCGCGAGGTGTTCGCCGACCTCGTGCGCCGGGCGGACGTCGTCGTCGAGAACTTCAGTCCGGGCACGCTCGATCGGCTCGGCGTCGGCTATGAATTCGCGCGGAGTCAGAATCCCCGCATCGTTTATTGCTCGATATCCGGCTACGGGGCTAGCCAGGCGAGGAGCGGATCGGGCAAGGCGATGGACGCGATCATCCAGGCGTTGAGCGGGCTGATGCTGACCTCTGGCGCGCCCGCCGATCCTCCGGTCCGCGTCGGCGTTCCGGTTGCCGATTTGCTCGCGCCCGTGTTCGGCATCGTCGGAATTCTTGCGGCGCTGCGCGAACGCGACATGACCGGAGCAGGGCAGCAGGTCGACGTTTCGATGCTCGGCGTTTTGACGTCGCTCGTCGCGGCTGAGCCTTTCGATCTGCTCGAAGCTTGCGGTTTGCCGCAGCGCACGGGGCGCATGGTGCCGCGGTTGACGCCTTTCGGAGTATACGAATCGGCCGACGGCTATCTCGCCATATGCGCGCCGACCGAGCAGTTTGCGCGCGGCGTCTTCGCGGCGATCGGCCGCCAAGATCTCGCGCGCGACGCGCGCTTCGCGACGCGCGACGCGCGCGTCGCCAACATGGATGCGATCAACGGCTACATCGAGGCGTTCACCCGCAGCAAGCGAACGGCCGAGCTCGTGCCACTGTTCGAGGGTCATGGTGTGCCGGCAGCGGAGGTGCGCTCGCCGGCCGCGGCCGTGCGCGACCCGCGCGTGCTCGAGCGCGGCGAGACCGTACCGATCGAGCATCCGGAGTTCGGCCGCGTTGCCGACGTCATCGGTCCCGGGCTGCCGATCCGTTTCTCTCGGTCGTCTCCCGCCGCGCCGCGGCCGGCCCCTTCAGTCGGCCAGGACAACGCGCTTGTTTACGGGGAATGGCTCGGCTACAGCGCGGCCGAGCTCGATCGCCTGAGCGCGGAAGGAATCATTTGAGGTCGAGATGGGCCCGAACGTCGTTGCCGAGCTGAGCGAGGCTCTCGAGGCGCCGTTCGCGGCGCTCGGCCGAGAACCCGAGCGCGATCGCGGCACGGTCGTGATCTCCTGGCCGTCCGTACCCGTCGAGATCATTCGCGCTGCGGGCTTCCGGCCCGTCGTGGCGCGGGGGAGCGGAACGCCCACGCCGGCGGCGGACGTCGTGATCGAAGCCGACGTCTTTCCGAGCCGGCTCCGGCAGCTCGTCGAGGCGGCAATGACGGGGCGGCTTGCAGATGTCGCGGCCGTCGTGCTCCCGCGCACCTCCGACGCCGACTACAAGTGTTTTCTCTACTTGCGAGAGCTCGTTCGTCGCAACGTCGTCGCGCGCTTGCCCCCCGTGTGGCTGTTCGATTTGCTGCAGTCGGGCGGCGCCGACGTGCCGGCCTACGACTGCGAACGTGCGCACGAGCTGCTCGAGAAGCTCGCCACGCTGTCGGGCCTGCGGCCGGAGCGACGCGACCTCGAACAACAAATTGCCCTTGCCAATCGCGCGCGCGCCGCGGCGAGGCGCTTCGATGCGCTGCGCCGGGACATGCCCCGTATAGCAGGTGTCGAAGCCGTGCGGCTGCTCGGCGTTTTCTGGGAGGTCGATCCGGAGCGCTACGTCGCGCTCGCCGAAGCGGCGGTCGCCGTGGTGGCCGACCGATCGCCGCTGCGCGGTCCGCGGGTCTTGCTCGCAGGTGCACCCGTCGATTCGACGGCGCTGCACGCGGCGATCGAAGTCCAAGGGGCCGTCGTCGTGAGCGAGCTCAGCCCTTTGGGCAGCGGTGCCGCCGGGCCCGATGTCGAGTTCTCGGCGGAACCTCTACAGGCACTCGTGGAGCACTATCGCCGCGAGTCGATCGATGCGCGCATGCCGGTCGGGGCACTGATGCGCAGGATGGAAGACTCGCTCGACGGCATCGACGCGGTCGTCGTCTCGCTGCCGCCCGATGATGCAAGCTTCGGTTGGGATTACCCGCGCCTGCGCGAGTCGCTCGCGCGACGCTCGATTCCGCACGCGGTGCTGCGTGGCGATCCGGCGTCGAGCACAACGGCTGCCGATCGCGAACGGCTCCAGACGCTGCTTCGGGCCGTAGCGCAGACGAGTGGAGTACGGCATGGCTGAGAAGCAGCTCGAAGCGACGGCCGCCGCGGCGGCCTTTCAGAAGCAATGGTTCGCGGATCTGCGCCGGCGCGTGTTCGACGAGCGCCAGCCGTACGCGCTCGTTCAGGCCGACGTGCCGTTCGAGCTGTTCGACCTGCTCGAGATTCCCGCCGTGAGCAACCAGTGGTGGTCCTCGCTCGTCGCCGCGAAGCGGCAGGCGCCGGCCTTCCTCGATGCGATGGCAGCAGACGGCCTCCCCGAGCAGCTCTGCCGCTATTGCAGCCTCGGTTTCGCGACGACCCGCTACCGTCAAGCGGGCGAGGCGCCGTGGGGCGGGCTTCCGACGCCGCGTCTGCTCTGCGCGCGCTTAACCTGCGACTGCATCCATCGCGTCTTCTCGCTCTGGGCGGAGGCGTTTGGCGCGGAGCTGTTCGAGATCGATCATCCGGGCGCGAGCGAGCTTCCTCCCCGCTGGTGGGAGCTGAGCCGGCATCGCTGGCGCGAGCTCGTCGAGCCGCATCGACTCGATTTCGTCGCCGCGACGCTCGAGCGGCTCGTCGAGCGGCTCGAAGCGATCGGCAATCGGCGCCTTGATCGGGCGGCGCTGCGCGAGCGGCTCGAGCGCGTCAATCGGCAGGAAGAAATATTCGACGCCGCGCGCAAGCTCATCGCTGCCGCTCCGGCTACGCCCGTGCGCATGACAGAGCAAATCGCCAATGTGATGGCCACGCAATGGGTGCGCGGCACCGAATGGGCGCTCGCGCACGCGGAGCAGTTTTACGCCGAGCTCAAGCACCGCGTCGACGCCGGCATCGCGGCCTGCCCGGGAGAGAAACGAAGGCTCATGTGGGTCGGGGCGGGTCTCTGGCACGACACCGATTTCTACACGGCCTTCGAGGCCTCGCACGGCGCGGTCTTCGTCTGGTCGATGTATCTCGCCTTCGGTCCCGACGGCTATATCCGCTACGGTTTCGACGATCCGATTCAGGCGCTCGCAAGCCGCACGGCGAGCTTCAACGAATACCTGCACAACCCGCCGTGGGCCGCGGAATGGATCGTCGAGCAGGCGCGCGAGCATCGGATCGACGCGGCGCTCGTGCTGCACCCGAAGAGCATGAAGCCCTCGGCGACCGGCCGGCGCTTCATCGAGCGCGCGCTCGAGGAGGCCGGCATTCCGGTATTGCCGATCGAGGCGGACGTCGTCGACGCGCGCGCCTGGAATCCCGCGGCGACGCGCCAGGCTGTCGGCGCGTTTCTCGACGAGCGGGTGTCGTCATGAGCGCCGCGAACACGCGCGCTGCGGGCGCGCTCTGGGTTCTGCCGTTCGGCGTCACGCTCGTTGCGATGTTCACGCTGCAACTTTCGAATCTCGGTTTCTCGCCGCTGCTGCCGTCGATCCAACGGGACGTCGGCATGAGCTTCACGCAGCTCGGATTGTTCACGGGCCTCTACGGATTGCTCGCCGTGCTGCTCAGCGTGCCGGCCGGGATCAGCGCGCGGCGGTTTGGGGAGAAGCGCGTGCTCGTGCTCGGCCTCGTCGGCGTCGCCATCGGCAGCGTGTTGCTCGGCCGGGCGTCGAGCTTCGACGCCGCGCTCGCGTTTCGCGGCCTGACGATTTTTGGTTACCGCTTCGCTTTCGTAAGCGTGCTGATCGCGGTCGCGCTGACGGCGCCGCCGCGGCTCCGCGGGCGGACGATGGGCGTGCTTGGTGCGACTTCGGCGATGGCGTCGGTCGTCGGCGCGCCGCTCGGCGGGGCGCTCGTCGCGGATTTCGGTTGGCGCAGCGCGATCCTGGGTTACGCGTTCATGGCGCTCGTCGGAGCGACGGTGTTCTGGCTTTTCTACCGACCGACGGTCGAGCGACCGACGGTCGAGCGGGACTCGGTACCGGCCGCCGAGGCCGCGCCGGCTGCGCCGCATCCCGTTGCGCCGCGCAGCGCATTTCGCTCGCCCGTGGTCTGGTTGCTCGCGCTCGTCGTCGGTCTCGGCGGCTTCGGCCAGTTCACCGTTACGAACTTCGTGCCGAGCGTGGCGGAGGGCGTCTACGGGCTCGGCGCGGCAGCGGCGGGCGTCATTTTGAGCACGGGTTACCTCGCGGCGATCGCGTTGAATCTCGTCATCGGCGTGCTCGCCGATCGTTTCAACAAGCTCGCCGTCCTCGCCGGTATGTTCGTCGTCCTCGCCGTCGCTTCGATGTCGCTCGCCATCGAGCACGAGATCGTCTTTCGCGTGGCTACGGCCGTCGTAATCGGCTTCGGTTTTTCGGCGGCGAATCAGCTGTATGGCCTCGCGGGCAGCTTGATGCCGCGCAGCGAGGCGGGCAACGCGATGGGCATCGTGAGCCTCGGTGCCGGACTCTTCGGCTACTTCGGTCCGCAAATGCTCGGCATCCTGCGCGACCTCACGGGATCGTTCGCTGCGGGATTCGTGATGGTCGGGGTTTGCGATCTCCTGACGCTCGGGCTCGTCGTGGTGCTGCATCGAATGACGCGAGGTTCGAAATGAAAGCTTTGATTCGCATTGCCGGAATCGCCGCGCTACTGGTGCTCGCGGTCGCGCAAAGGGGTGCGTTCGGGCAGCCCGTCGCGGGCGCGAAGGCGACCGGGGATCAGCATCGCAGCTACGAGTTTGCGCCGACGCGCGCGACGATCCCTTACCGAATCTACGTGCCGACGAGCTGGGACGGAGACAGTTCGCTGCCGATCCTGCTCTTCCTGCACGGCGCCGGCGCGAACGAGAGCACCTATCTCGATACGGCGGGAGGCTTGCTCCGACAGCTCGCAGAGAAACACGGCTACATCGTCGTCTCGCCGCTCGGGTTCACGCCGCTCGGCGCCTACGGCAACCCATTGCGCCTGCCCGCCGTGTTCGGCGAGTCGGCGACCGCGGCCGCGCAACGAGCGGCAGTGACACCCGCGCGCCGGCGCGAGCTCGATTTGAGCGAGCTCGAGGTCGTCACGGTGCTCGAGATCGTCACCGAAGAGTACGGTGCGGATCGATCGCGCACGTTTCTGGCCGGGCATTCGATGGGCAGTGGCGGCGTCTGGCACTTGAGCGCTCGCTATCCGGATCGCTGGCGCGCCGTCGCGCCGATGTCCGGGCCGTTCATCGACCGGGAGAGGTATCCGTTCGAGCGCATTCGGGATCTGCCGATTTTCGTGACCGAAGGCACGGGCGCCGAGCCTTCGCTCGCAGGCAGCCGCGCGCTCGCGCAGTTCATGCGTGCGGGCGATTTCGACTTCGAGTACCTCGAGGTCGACGGCGATCACGGTGGGATGGTGCCGATGGTCTGGCCGGCGATCTTCGATTTTTTCGACCGCGTGTCCGCGCGCGACGCGAAGAGCGTGCGATGAGGAAGTTGCGACCCAGGCTCGCACTCGGGCTCGCCGCCGCGCTCTGGGTCGCTCCGTTCGCGCTGAGCGCGCAAACAGAAATTCGGCTGTGGCCGAATGGGGCCCCCGGCTCGGAAAGCTGGTCGCTGCCGGAGTCCGTCTCGAGCTCGTCTTCCGGCGACCGCGTGCTTGCAAACGTGAGCGACCCGACGCTGTCGGTATTCTTGCCCGATCCGGCCATCGCCACCGGTGCGGCTGTCGTCATCGCACCGGGCGGCGCGCTGCGTGTGCTCGCGTTCGACAACGAGGGTGTGAAGGCCGCCGAGTGGCTCAATGAGCGCGGCATCGCGGGCTTCGTGCTCAAGTACCGCACGCTGCAACAGGACCCGGCCGCGCCCCGCGGTCCTGTGCCGGGCCTTCCGGGGCCGGGCTCGGCGCCGCGCCAAGAGATCGCGATCGCGAACGCCAACGCGAACCCCGCACCGGACGACGCGGCGCTCGCCGAGGTGCTCGCGTTCGCCGTGGTGGACGCGCAGGCGGCGCTGCGTCTCGTGCGTCGCAACGCGGCGCGTTGGAACGTCGATCCGATGCGCGTCGGTATCATCGGATTCTCGGCCGGCGGCGGCGTCGGGGTCGGCACGGCGCTCGCGCCGAGATCCGACGCGTCGCCCGATTTTCTCGTTTCCGTTTACGGGCCGTCGCTGCAGGACGTGAGCGTCCCCGCGGACGCGCCGCCGCTGTTCGTCGCGGTCGGCTCGACGCACTTCAACGTGACGAACGGCTGCCTCGCGCTGTTCGCCGCTTGGAAAGCGGCCGGCAAGCCCGCAGAGATTCACGTCTACGACGGCGTCAGCGCGGGATTCGGCATGCGCAAGCAGGGCCTGCCCGTCGACGCGTGGACGGAGCGGATGTACGAATGGCTCGTCGCGCGCAAGCTCACGGGGGCTCGGCAATGACCGTATTGGCATCTTCGATTCTGAAAGGGGTTATTTGGACGCGACGGCTCGTTCGGCTCGCTCCACTGCTCGCAGCGCTTGCCGCTACGGCGCTCATGGGTCAACCGTCGCCGAAGGGCGGCGCCGCTCTGAGCCAGTGGTGGGCGCCCGGCGAGGATCGTCCGCTGCCGGCCTACGTTGAGTACGTGAACGCCTCCGGACGGCTCGGCATTCTCAACGCGAGCGGCGAAATCGCCACCGACGGCCACCCGTTCTTCGAGCCGATCGGCACCAACGGCCGCGCCTGCGTGTCGTGTCATCAGCCGGCCGACGGCATGTCCCTCGCGCTATCGAGCATCCTGCGGCGCTGGCAAGACAGCAAAGGTACAGACCCGATCTTCGCGGCGATCGACGGTATGGACTGCCCCGATGGGGCGCCCGCGGATCCCGCGTCGCATTCGCTGCTGCTCGAGCGCGGCCTGTTCCGGATCGCGCTGCCGTGGCCGCCCGTCGACGCCGCAGGCCGGCGGATCACGCCCGAGTTCACGCTCGAAGTGGTCCGCGATCCGACGGGCTGCAACACGCACCCGGTGTACGGCGTGGCGGGCGAGCGTCACGAGGTGTCGGTCTACCGCCGGCCGCGTCCCGCTGCGAACCTGCGTTACGTCGCCTCGTCGCGCTTCGGTGTCACGCCCTTCATCGGCAAGACCGGCGCTCTCTCGGCAGTCGACCCCGACACGGGCCGGCCCGTCAACATGAACATGATGGCCGATGCGCGCGAGCCGACGCTCAAGACGCAAGCGCAGTCCGCCGCGCACGGACACCTCGAGGTCGCGCAGCCGCTGTCGCCCGAGCAGCTCGGCAGGATTCGCGACTTCGAGCTCCAGCTCTACGCGGCCGAAGCTTATTCGGACGGGGCTGGCGACTTGAACGCGCCCGACGGCCCTTCGGGTCTCGGTCCTCGTGCGATGGCGGAAGGCGCCGACGGCGTGCTCGGCAACAACACCACGCGCTTCGTCTTTCCTATGGAAGACAAATGGGCCGACCTGCCCGAAACCGGGGACGCCGCGCAACGCGGGCGGAATGCGTTTCGCATGTCCGTGCAGCGCGGCCACGACGTGTTCTTCTTCCGGACTTTTTGGATCGGCGATGCGATGCACATCAATACGGTCGGTCTCGGCAATCCGATCAAACGCACCTGCGCAACCTGTCATGGCATGCACATGACGGGCATGGACACGGCCAACGGCTGGATGGATCTCGGGACCACGAACCATCCCTGGGCGCTCGAGCCGCCCGAGAGCCCGTGGGCCGCGAAACGGCCCGAGCTGCCGCTGTTCAAGATCACGTGCCGGGAAGATCTGCCTCCGCATCCGTTTCTCGGCCGAACGATCTACACGCAGGATCCCGGCCGTGCGCTGATCTCGGGCAAGTGCGAGGACGTCGGCGCGATCGTGATCCAGCAGTTTCGCGGCCTCGCCGCGCGTGCGCCGTATTTTTCGAACGGCTCGGCGGCGAGCCGGCGCGACGTCGTCGATTTCTACGATCGTCGTTTCAACATCCGTTTTACCGAGCAGGAAAAGGTCGACCTCGTCAATTTCCTGAGCGTGCTCTGATGCGTAGTTACTATCGCGGATGGATGCTCGGCGCGCTGGCGCTCGGCCCGGCGCTCGCGGCGGCTGCGCCGAAGCCCGGCGAGCGGCTGAGCTTCGTGGCTTGCCCGATCGTGCGCGACACGCGTTCGGTGCCTTGCTGGCTCAGCGAATACGCGGGCGAAACCTACTACCTCACGATCCAGAGCGACGTGAGCGCCGCCGTTCAGCCGCCGATGCTCGGTCATCGCGTGCTCGTTGAAGGCGTCGTGTCCGATGCGCCGCGGATCTGCGGCGGCGTCGTGCTCGCGCCCGTGCGGCTCTCGGTGATGCCCGAGCGCGACGGCAACTGCAATACGCTTCTGCCGGCCGACGATCGCTACACGATCGACTTCAATCCGCGACCGCCGGGTCCGAGTGCCGGCCGGCTTGCGTTCGCGCCGGATCGGGCGGCTCCGGTGTCGCCGTCGCAGCGGCCCGAGGGCCCGCAGACCATCGAGCTCTATTTCGATTTCGACAAGGGCGTGTCGTTTCGCCATCCGGCCGATCTCGTCGCGATTCTCGAGCGCGCCCGCCAGATTGCGGCAACCCGCGGCGTCGTCACGGGCATGCGCGGCGCGCACCGGCTCAGCGACGGCGCGCTGCTCGAGGAGTCGGATTCCATCGGCCAGCGCCGCGCCGAAGAAGTGGCGCGGCTGCTCACGGGAGCCGGTCTCGAAATCCCACTCTCCGTCGGCTGGAAAGACGGTGAGCGCGAGGCGGACGGCGTCGATGACTGGCGCAGCCGGCGCGTCACGGTCGTCCTCGAGCCCTGAACGGCCTAAGATCGTTGAGCGTGAAACACATGAACACTAAGTCCGTTTGGACGACTCTCGCGTCCGTGCTGGCAATCGCGGTGTGGGCGGATCTCGCGGGGTTGACGGGCCCCGCCGAGGCGCAAAGCAACGGAGGCAAGTGGGCGCAACGCACGCCGTGGGGCGACCCCAACCTTCAGGGAGAGTGGACGAGCGAAGGGGAGTTCGGCGTCCCGTTCGAACGGCCGGCGGAATTCGGGACCCGCGACTTCCTCACGGACGAGCAGTACGCGAAGCGGCTCGCCGACGTGCAGCAACGCGATGAGCGCGATCTGCGGCCGGTCGACGTGCTCTCTGGCAGGGTCGATGCGCCGAACGCGCCGATTCCGCATTGGCGCGAATACGAGACGGACTCGCGGCGCACTTCTCTCGTGATCGACCCGTCGGATGGGCGTCTACCGCCGCGAACTCCTCTGGCAGCCGCGCTACCGGTCGAGCGGTGCGGCAGCCTGCAACGCGGCGAGCCGTGCGACTCCTACAAGGACTACGGGCTCGGCGTGCGCTGCATCGTGCACGGCGGCGGCTTTCCGGACGCGATGTTCCCGGCCGTCTACAACGCGAACTTTCGAATCGTTCAGGCGCCGGGTGTCGTTGCGATCACCTATGAGCTGATTCACGACACGCGGGTCATTCCGATCGATGCGTCGCCGCAAGCGGAGCACGTGTCGCCGGCCATTAGGATGTATATGGGCGACGCACGCGGCCACTGGGAAGGTGCGACGCTCGTCGTCGAAACCGCCAACCTCAAGGCGGGCACGCGCGGCGCTTCCGCCGGCTTGCGCCTCGTCGAGCGCTTTACGCGTGCGTCGAAAGACTTGATCCGGTACGAGGTTACCTTTCTCGATCCCGCCACGTGGACGGCTCCGTGGACCGCCGCGCTCGACTTGAAGGCGCGCCCGGACGACGCCGGCGTGTTCGAGTACGCCTGCCACGAGGGCAACTACGGCATGCGCAACATGCTGTCCGCGGCGCGTTTTCTCGAGCGACAGGCGCCGCCGCCTCGCTAGCCCGCGACCGCTTCCAGCGTGACGCCGTAGTTATCGCGAAAGCGGATCAGCGACGACGCCACCGAGAGCACCTCGGCGCCGGCCGCGCGCAAAACCGGCGCGACCGCCGCGCTGTCGAACGGCGCCACCTTGATGCCGTAACGCACGAAGTGCGGCATCGTACCCTCGGCGACCCGCTCGAGGCCGATTCGCGTATTGCGCGCGAGCTTGAACCACACGCGCTCGGGTGCGTCCGCGTCGCGCGTTTCCAGGCCTTCGCCGTAAATGAAGCGGTAGTAGCGCCGAGCACGCTCGAGGTCGCTGACGGCGAGCAGCACGTGCTCGAGCCCGAGCGGAGCGAGCACACCGTCGGGAGCGACCTCGAGTGTGGACGGCACGGCCGCCGTCACGAGCCCCGCGGGCGGCTTGAAAAGCTGGAGCTCGAGACCGTCGGGATCGGGGATCATGCCGAAACCGCCGCCGGGCTCGGGATATCCCGCGGCCGCGAGCTCCTTGCCGATGGCCATTAGGTCCGCCGATCCCGCGAGCGTGCAGTAGTGCCCCACGGTGACCGGCCGGCCATTGGCCGCGCCGATGGCGATGTAGCCGACTTGCCGGTCGGGCGGCAGATGCCCAAGCAGCACGAAGTAGCGCTTCCCGCCGCGGAAGTCCTGTTCGTGCAGCGGCGAGGAGAACACGCGCTTGTAGAAGCGTGCGGACTCGGCCGGGTCGGGGACCACGATGTCGAGATGCTCGAGCCCTAGGTTGTCGAGCGGCAGCGCGCGTGCTTGAGCATCCGCGCACTCGAGAGGCAGGATCGTCGTGCAGGCGCCGGCACACAACGCGCCGAGCACGGTGCGTCGCCGAACGCGCGAGGCTTCGATGATCGCGCGGTCGTGCTGCGCATCTTTCATTGGGCTACCTCGCAATTGTTGAGGTCGAGCTCACCGATTCACGGCCGCTCTTTCAATGACTCACCAGCGCACAGAGCTCGACGGGGCTCGCGACCCGGAGCCGCTGATACGCCCGTTGCCGGTAAGTCAGGACGGATGTCTTCGCGATTTCGAGATCGAGTGCCGTTGCCTCGACGCTCATGCCGACAGCGGCTCGAGCGCACACCTGCCGTTCCCTGCGCGTGAGGCTGGCGCAGCGACTCGCGAACCGGTCTTCGAGCTCGGCGACGGTGAGCGGCCGCGTAGCGAGGCTGCGCCGACGGTTCAGGGGCAGCATCGGCAGCAGGAGGCACGCGAGACCGATCAGCGAGCCGAGCTCCTCGTCGGAGCAGCAACCGTCCGACGCGTGTCGTGCGACGTTGATCCCGCGCCAGGCGTCGTCTCCGCGCTGGATGACGGAGATGCGCTCGACGATTCCGGCGTCGTCGAAGAAGCGGCGGCGAAACGACGGAGGCGCGATGTCCGTCGGCCGTACTCGTTGCAGCGCCACGTCGTTGTGCTTCGGCGCCGCGCAGAACGCGTCCCCGATCGGGTCGCGGCGTAGGTACCACTTGCGGTAGGCGGGAAAGAGATCGACCACCGCGGGCTCGCAAAAGGAATACTGCAGCGTGCTGTCCTCGCAGCTCTTGGCCTCGAACAGATAGATTCGACGCGCGCCCGCGGTCACGGCCAACACCGAGTCCCGCACGGTCGCGCCGAAAGCGTCCGTTCCGATCGCGGTGAGTAGCTTCTCGTAGGCGGCGGCCAATTTCGTGGGCGCGCGCCAGTCTTTGATCTGCCTTATGTCCGACACGAATCCCCCCGAGCCCACGTCGTTCAGCCTATGGTGCACCCATTGCGGGTGCGCTGTCGTCAGTCGTCGGGGATCGTGCGTGCCGGGACGATGCGCTGGTCGATCGCACCGAAGATGCTGCGGCCGTCCGCGTCGAGCATCTCGATGCGAACACGGTCGTCGAAGCGCATGTAGTCCGTGACGGCGTGGCCCTGATCGGCGATCTCGATCGCCCGGCGCTCCGCGATGCAAGCGGATCCGACCCTAGCGTAGCTGGCGTTCGAAACAGTGCCCGAGCCGACGATCGTGCCCGCGCTCAAGTTTCGCGAGTATGCGGCGTGGGCGATCAGCTCGTGAAAGCCGAAGCCCATCTCGCTGGCATCCGGATTGCCGAATCGCCGCCCATTCCAGCTCACTTCGAGCGGTAGGCACACGCGCCCGTCCTTCCACGCGCCCCCGAGCTCGTCGGGCGTCACGGCCACGGGGCTGAAGCTCGTGGCGGGCTTCGCGTGGATCCAGCCGAAACCGGTTTTCATCTCCGGCACCGCGTGTGCACGCAGGCTCGCGTCGTTGGCGAGCATCACGAGCTTAATGTGCGCGAGGGCCTCGGAAGCCTGAGTCCCCATCGGTACGCGATCCACGACGACGGCCACCTCGGCTTCGAAGTCGATCCCGTCGGCTTCAGAAGGCACCGGCATGTCTTGCCACGGACCCAGGAAGTCGTCGGAGCCGCCCTGATACATGAGCGGCGTCGTGGCGCGAGCGTCGTCGACGTACTTGTGCTTGAACGCGCGTTGCATGAGCTCGCCGTGGCTGTGGAAGGCCGATCCGTCGAGCCATTGCCAGGTGCGCGGCAGCGGCGACGCGAGGTCGGCATGGGCAAGAGCGAACTCGCCTCGCGCCCGGCCACGCTCGAGCTCGTCGAACAGTGCCACGAGGGCGGGGGCGATTTGCTCCCACGACTCGAGTGCCGCCAGCAGGGTCTTCGCGACGTGCGTGGCGCGCACCGCGCGACCCAAGTCGCGCGAGACCACGACGAGCTGGCCGTCCCGGGAGTGGTCGCGCAACGTGGCTAACTTCATAGCAGACGATCATAAACGACGCCGCGCCGCGCACAATTCGCGGCTGTCCTATCGCGAGAGGACAGCCGCCGGCGCGTCGCGCGCTAGATTCCGCTCATCACTTTAGTCTGTGGAGATGCGGTGCTCGCCGGGAACAAGGTCATCTTCACCGTCGCGATCAACGGCGGCATGCAGCAGGATCGTGGCGGCGCGGTCATCCCGAAGCAGCCCGCCGAGATCGGCGAAGCCGCGGCACGTTGCTACGAGGCGGGCGCGGCGATGGTTCACGTGCACGCACGCGACCCGCACGGCAAGAACAGTGGCGATCGCAAGATCTACGCCGAGATCATCCGCCAGATCCGCGCGCGCTCGCCGATCTTGATCCAGACGACAAACGGCATCGGCGTGCGCCGCGATCCCGCGACGGGTCAATTCATCTGGCCTACCGACAGCGAGCGGCTCGGCCTGCTGAACCTCGATCCGCAGCAGGATCTCTTCGGGATCGCCGCGGGCTCCGCAGACTTCCATAATCCCGAGGGCGGCTACCCCGAAGAGGTGCCGTACGTGAACTCGCCCGCGCTGCTGAAGCAAACGATCAAGGCGGTTTACGAAAAGGGCTCGGCGCTCGAGTACGAAGTGGTCGAAGCCAGCTCGTTACATCGGCTGCTCCGCTATGCGAACGAGGGGCTGTTCGACCGCGACCGCGACAACGTTTGGCTGCTGCACGGCGGCGGCTTCGGCGCGACGCCGCCGATCGCGCGCAACGTACTGTTCGCGATCGATGAGGGACTGCGAATGTTCCCGAAAGCAATCTGGGGCGTGACGGGCACGGGGCGCGACATGTTCAAGATCGCGACGCTCGGGCTTTCGCTCGGCTGCGACCTCGTTCGCGTGGGATTCGAGGACGGCGTGCACCTGCCTGACGGCACCGTGGCCCGCGACAACAGCGAGATGGTGCGGGCGGCCGTAAGCATCGCTGCGATCTACGGTCTGGCGCCCGCGACCGTGCAGGAGGCGCGCGCCCGGTTCCGGATCTAGACTGCATCGCATGACCCGTCCCACCGTGCTTGTCGCGAGCCCTCTGCTGATGCGCCGGCGCGAGGCGTGGGACGACGGCTACGCGCTCGTCGAGCCGGCCGACATCGCGGCCGGCGCATCGCCCGATCTCGCCGGCCCCATCGAAGTGATCGTCACCGCGGGCGACGCGCTCGACGCGCGGCTCGTGGATGCGCTGCCGAACCTCAAGCTCGTCGCGTGTTGGACGACCGGGTATGAGGGCATCGACGTCGAATACTTGCGCTCGCGCGGCATCGCGCTGACGACGGCGGCGGGAGCGAATGCGCACGACGTCGCCGATCACGCGATCGCGCTCCTCCTCGCATGGTGGCACGGCGTGCCGCGCGCCGATCGCGCGATCCGCGCCGGCAAGTGGCGTGAGGGTACGGCGCCGCGGCCGTCGCTGCGCGGGAAGCGGGCCGGCATCGTGGGCTTGGGACGTATCGGCATAGAGGTCGCGCGTAGAGCCGAGACGCTCGGGATGGCGGTCGGCTGGTGGGGGCCGCGCGCGAAGCCGGCGGCTAGCTACCCGCGAGCGGAGAGCCTTGCCGCGCTCGCTCGTGGCAGCGACGTCTTGTTCGTCGCGAGCCGCGCGGTGCGTGCGAACACGGGCCAGATCGATCGCGAGGTCCTCGCGGCGCTCGGCGCGGACGGCGTGCTCGTAAACGTGTCGCGCGGGTTCCTAGTGGACGAGCCGGCGCTGATCGCTGCGCTCGAGAACCGCGCGATCGCGGGCGCCGCGCTCGACGTGTTCGCGGAGGAGCCGGTCGATGCCAAGGTCTGGAGCCGCTTCGACAACGTGGTGCTGACGCCGCATACCGCGGGGTTCACGGTGGAAGGAGGCGCCGCGATGTTCGCGCAGCTGCGCGAGAACATTCGTCGCCACTTCGCCGGCGAGCCTTTGCTCACCCCGCTCCGCGACGTGCCGGAGTAGCGCCGCGACCGGCCGTCGCGGTCCTCCTTACGGTCTTGCTAGGACGATACTGCGCACCGCGCGTGAAATTCGCGTCATCTCCCAAGAGGACCGGCCCGCGTGCGGCGATCTGCTACAAGTTCGCCGATGTCTCATGCGGAAGCGAAGCTCACGTCCCCCGTCGAGGCGAGGCTCTCCGCGCCCATGCTGGTGCTGATCGGCATTTGCTCGCTGGTGTATTTCCTCGACGGCCTCATCCACTCGATCTTGGGACCGCTCGCGCCGGACATGGCTCGTTCGCTGAGCTTGAGCAGCGCGGAGCTCGGGCCGATCTTTTCGGCAAACCTCGTCGGTCAATGCATTGGGCTCGTCGTGTTGCCCCTGTTCGTGCGCCGCATCGGCCAGCGCGGTATCGTGCTCGTGTCGCTGATCGGTTTCGGGCTCGCACAGAGCGCATCCGCGCTTTCCGACGGCCAGACAGATTTGCTCATCTGGCGCCTGATTACCGGCGTGTTCCTCGGCGGGTGCTTGCCGAGCTGCCTCGCAATCGTCACGGAGATCGCGCCGCGCCCGCGACGGGGCCTCGCGATCATGATCATGTTCACGGGCTACGGGCTCGGCGCGACTGTGGCCGGCATCGTCGCCGCGGGATTTGCAGAAGCCGGCGGGTGGCGCGCCGCGATGGTCGCGGTCGGCGCCGTATGCGGCGTCGCGGCGATCGTCGCGTGGTTGTGGCTGCGGGTGCCGCCGCGAGACGGCGTCGCGCGCGCCGACGCAGACGGATTGCCCGGCGAGCCGAGTGCTTTGGTGATCTTCTCGCCGCAGCTTCTCGTCGGCACGCTGATGCTGTGGCTGCTGTTCATTTCGATGCTGACGATCAGCTACTGCCTGAACTCGTGGCTGCCGACGCTGCTCGTCGACGTGGGCCGGGACCGAAGCTTCGCCTCGCTCTCGGTATCGATTTTCTCGCTAGGCGGAATCATCGCGGCGCTCGGTGTCGGGGTGCTGATCGATCGGTTCGGCGCGAGTCGCACGCTGATCTCCTTCCTCGCTGTCGCAACGGTATTGCTATTCGTCATCGGCCAAGTGCTCGCGTCGGCGCCGGCCTCAGTGCTGATGGTGCTGCTCGCCGCGTGCGGGTTCTTCGTGCTGGGGGCGTACGGCGGCGTGAACGTCGTGCTCGCGAGCTTCTATCCCGATTACCTGCGAGCCGTGGGAATCGGATGGACGAAGAGCGTCGGGCGCATCGGCACGCTCGTTGCGCCCGTGCTGATCGGGCTGGGATTGAGCGCGGGGATAGACGAGACGACTGTTATGTCGCTCTTCGCGTTGCCCGCGCTGCTCGCGGTAATTTCGCTCGGCGTGATCGCGTTGGCCGAGCGGCGCGCGGCCAAACCCGCGGTCGCCGCCGCGGCCGTATGAGGCTACTCGCCTGCGCCTCGAAGCGCTCTTACTGCCGGCTGGCGCGCAGGCGCGAGAGCCACGCGTCGAACGTGCCGATCCAGCTCGCCGTGGGTGAGCCCGCGTAGCCAGACGCGAACGCATGTCCGCCTTCCTGCAGCAGATGCGCTTCGACGGGACGATTCGCCGCACGCATCACGGCGAGTAGATCGAGGCTGTTCGTTACGGGCACCGCCGCATCGTCGAGCGCGTGCATGAGGAACAGCGGCGGCGTCTCCGCACCCACGTGCAGCTGCGCGGAGCGACGCGCAATCTGTGTCGGCGACGGATTGGGGCCGAGCAGCAGCTCGCGCGACACGGCATGCGTTCCGGGTAACGCCATCGTGACGACGGGATAGATCAAGGCCGTCGCAAACGGCCGGGCGCTCCCCGAATCTGCGGCATCGACCGGAGCGTATACGCCCTGTGCGAAATCGGTCGCAAGCGTCGCCGCCAGGTGCCCGCCCGCCGAGAAGCCGACTACGCTCAGCGTCTGCGGGTCGATGGCCCAGCGCGCCGCGTTGGCGCGGATCACGCGCATCGCGCGCTGCGCGTCCTGCAGCGGCACGTCGTCGCCTTGCTGCCAGCCTTCGCCCGGCAGCCGATACACGAGCACGAACACGGTATAGCCGCGCTCATTGAGCTTGGCCGCGAAGTCCGCGCCTTCGTTCTGCACGGACACGAACATGTAGCCGCCGCCCGGTATCGCGAGCACGGCCTGGCCGTTCGGGCGTTGGGGCTCGAACATCCGTAGCGCGGGTGTCGCGACGTTCGCGACGAACGGCGCGGGCCAACCGTCCGGCAACGTCACCGGCACGAACGTGCCGCCTGGCGGCGCCGAAGGCCACAACGCCAAGGTCGGCGCGGCGTTCCAGGAGCGCGACGTCTGCGGGGGCGTCGGCGGAGGTGAGAGTGCGCTGCCCGAGCGCGGCTGACTGCGGGCGGCGGTGGCCGATGTCACGATGCTCGCGAACAGCTCTTCGCGGCGTGCCGTGCTCGGGCGTGCGCCGACGTCTGCGGTCGCGCGCTCGAGCGCCTCCGCGATCGCGCTTTCGGCTAACGGTCGCATGCGGGCGTAGCCCACGCGATTCGGATGCACTCCGTCGTTGCCGAGATCCCCGCGCAGGCCGCCCTCTGCGTCGGCGAGCACCGTGGCGTAGTCGACGAACACGTAGCCGTTGTCGAAGGCCACGCCGCGCAGCCAGCCGTTCAGCTCGCGGATCAGCGGGCGCGGGTCGAGGTCGCCGCGCCAGGACAGCTTGCGCGACGGCGGGATGCCGGCGAGTACGACGGCGATGTCGTTCGCGCGCGCGAGGTCGATCATCGCGAGGATGTTGCTCTGGTAATCCTGCACGGTCGCGGGCCCTGTGTTGCCCGCGATGTCGTTGGTGCCCGCCATGAGGTGCACGACGCGCGGATGCAGCGCGACCACGTCCTGGCGAAAGCGCGCGAGCATCTGCGGTGAAGTCTGCCCGCCGATGCCGCGGCCGACGATGCCGTTCGCGAACAGCGCCGGATCGCCGCGAGTCCAGTTGTCGGTAATCGAATCGCCCATGAGCACGGCGCGCGGTCGCTCGCCCGCCGCGATCGCGGCGTTCGCCGCCTTGTAGCGGCAGATACCCGGCCAGTCGCGCGCGCGTTGCGCTTCGGCTTCGCCTTGCTGCGCGGGCGGCAAGCTAGCCTGCCAGGCTTCGAACGCCTTCGTGTACGCTTCGGGCGATTCGGCGGGCGTCATCACGAGCTCGATGACCGGTGCGAACCGCGCCTCGGCGGCGGGATCGGGCGGTGGGCAAGGGGAGGCGACGAGGCCTGGAGCCGGCGCCTGCGCGAGCGACGCCGTAGCGGTGGCGAGCAGAAGCGCGGCGGACGGTGCGAGCACTGGACGATGATCCATGGCCTTTCCGAGGGCGGCCCATGCTGTCGATCTCGATCTCATCGTTACGCCCCTCGAGATGTCTTCTGCCTGCGGGCTGCAATCGTTTGCAGCTGCGTGCGAGGATAGATCAACGCGCCCCGCAGATCCACGTTCGCGACGGGTACGCGATCAGCTGCGTGGCGGTGAGCCACGCCAGGCTTACAAACGTTTGCAAAACGGCCCCGCCGGGATCGATCATGAGGCTCGTTGATCTGACGAAGCCGCGAGGAACGCCATGAGAACAACCGCACTATTGCTGACTCTCGTCGCCACAGCGCTGAGCGCCCAGACGGCGCGGGCTCCGCTACCCGCCGACATCGACCCGCAATCCTATTCGCGCCTGCCGCTGATCCCCAAGGATTCGCTCGATGCGGAAGGCAAGCGCATCTTCGAGGTCATCAACGGCAAGGAAGGCAACACGCCGCGCCTCGGCCCGCCGAACAACACGATGTACAGCTTGGCCGCGGCCGAGCCGTACGACGAGCTGAACCAGGTGCTGCGCAACGCCAACGTCATCGGTGCGCAGTTCTTCGAGATCAGCACGCTCGTCCCGGCTCGCGAGTTCAATCAGCAGTACGAGTGGACCGGGCACGAGCTCGGGGCCCGGCGCGCGGGCGTCGACCAAAAGGTCATCGACGTCATCAAGTACGACCGGCCGGTCACGGGGCTCCCGGAGAAGGAAGCCACCGCCATCGAGTTCGGCCGCGCCATGTTGCGCGGTAATCGGCAAGTGTCGCCCGAGCTGTTTGCCAAGATGGTCGCGTTGTTCGGCCGGCGCGGCACGATGGAAATCACAATGGTCATGGGCGACTACGCCATGACGGCCATGGTGCTGAACGCCGTCGACCAGCGTCTGCCGCCCGACCGGGAAAACCTATTGCCGCCGCTACCGCGGTGACGTCGCGACAGGAGAGATCGATGCGTCAGTTCGTCTGGTTCACTTCATTGGCTTTGGCGGCGGCGTGCTCGCTCGGGCACGCGCAGGAGACCGCCGGTAGCCGTTGGCCGATCGCGGACGTGGCAGCACCCACGACTGAGCTTGCGCTGGAGCTGTATGTGGCGATCGCGCCGCGGGTCGAAGTCGGGGAGTCCGATGACGGCGTGCGCCAGTTCATCCCGATCACGGGCGGGCGATTCAGCGGCGACGGTATCCGTGGCGAGGTCATGCCGGGCGGCGCGGACTGGCAATTGCGCCGCCGCGACGGCGTGGTCGAGGTCAACGCGCTCTATTCCATTCGCACGGATGACGGCGCCGTTATCGTCGTCGACAACCGCGGCATCATCGTGCCGCCGCCGCCCGCTGCGGCCGGCGGCGCAGCGGCGCCCGCCGCGGGTTACGTGCGGACGAGCCCGCGCTTCCACGCGCCGCAAGGCAAGTACGATTGGCTCAACAAGACCGTTTTCGTCGGCACGATCACGCCGGCTACGGGCGGCGGCGCCGTGATCATCCGCGTGTTCCGCGTGCGCTGACGCTCACTGATGGAGATGCGCGGGAACGGAAGTCGAACATGGCCGTATCTGCCGAAGGGATGAACCGCCGCCCGGACGGCTCATTCATGAACTGGTAGCGCACACTGGCAGCGGGGATGACGCTCCCCAGCTTGCGCTTCGCGATGCAGCTAACGCAGCTCGTCCAGGCGCTTTTGCTCGAACGTCCATGCGTGATCGACACACAATCCGCATGCGGCTCCCGTGAATACGGCGCCGGCCTTCTTGTCGCCGCGCAGGCGCCAATCGAGCCAATTCACGACCACGTGTGCCGCGGCGCCTCCATTGGGCTCCCAATAAGTGCCGCCGTGTCCCTTGTCGATGTTCGCGACGGCCACCGGCACGTGGTCGATATGCGCGAAATCATCCATGCCGTTCACATAGGCGATGTCGGTAGGCCCGCCAAGGATGTAGAGCGTCGGGAAGTGCAAGTCGGCGAGCGATGCTTTCGTAGCCTCGATGCCGGCCATGCGCGTGACTCCGTCTTTGAAGAAGCCGCTGTTCATGATCACCGCGGTTGCGACCCGCGCATCCTTGGCGTTGAGCAGCGCTTGGATTCCGCCGCAGCTGAAGCCCGAGATCGCGACCGCGCGCGGATCGATGAGGCCGAAGTACCGGCCGCCCTTGCGGGTGTTCTCCTTCAGCGCCCAGTCAATCGCCTCTTGTAGCTGCGCGGGGCGCGTGAGCGCGGGCGCACTTGCGGGGTCCGTGACCGGAGGACGTGCCGGCCTCGTCGCCGCGCCGGGGCCGTTGTAAATGCGGCCAGGCGCAATCGCGAGGTAACCGTGCGACGCAACCTCCAATAGATGCAACCGCGCGCTCGCGCCGTCGTCTGTGCAACCGCCGTTGCCGAACGCGTAGACGCCGAGCTTCGTCGCTCCGAGAGACGCGAGATTATCCGGGCGATAGATCACGTGCTCCGGTAGCCCCGCGTCGAGCTCTTTGATCGCCGCGTATGGACCGGTTCCTCGTGTATCGGGCGTAGCGTCCTGCTGACGTTGGCGCTCCGCGGCCGCTGCTTGAGCGGCCGGGTCGGCCGCGGGCTGAGCGGTCGCCGAGGCGGCTGCCGCCGCCATCGCCAAGATGTATGCAGCGCGAGCGAGAAAGTTAGACGAGCACATCATGATCTCCCTCCGGAAAAAAATCCGGTAAACGTGGTGCGTGAGTCGGAATCTGGAGCGCATCATTCGCAGCGGAAGCTCTCGGCGGATTCGAGATCGCCGGTTCCGCGATAACGCGCGACCTTCGGCCAGTCGCAGAGCGGGCGCGAGCGCGTGGGGCTCCAACCTTGCGGCAGCTCGCGGTTGTCGGCGCGCGCGGACGCGGTGACGGCCGTCGGCGCCTTGCCGTGCTCGACCCAATCGACGAGCGGCGTGAAAAGATCGAACCGGTCGGTGGAGGGACCGCCGCCGCAGTGCGTCATGCCCGGCACCGGATAGAAGCGCGCGAGCGCGCCGACGTCGCCGCCGTTGTTCGCGCGCAGCTTATCGAACCAGTCAATCGTCGCCTGCAGTGAGAACGCGCCGTCGCTCGCTCCGTGGTAGACGATGAGCTTGCCGCCCTCGGCTTTGAGCTCCGCGAGCTTCGGTTGCCGCCAGTCGGTCGGTGCCATGAAGTCCATCGCGGAGACGGGGTACTCGCGCGTCGTCGCGAGGATCTTCGGCGCGTCGCGGTCGAAGTCGAACCCTCTGAGGTACGCAAGTAGGTCCGCGGGCGTGCCGGCGACGCGCACTGGCGGTGTTGTGAAGATCTGCGCGAGCGAGCCCGCCCCGAGCGTCGCGATCAGCGGCAGGCCTTCGAACCCCGGAATCGGGCTCTCGAGCTTCCAGCTGCGCCAGTCGTTTGCGCCGAGGCCCGCGTCGAACGGCCACGACGAATAGAGCGGTTTTCCGCTCCGGTCCTTCACGCCGCCGAACGAGCGCACGAGCGCCGTGACCTGCGGCTCACTGAGGCATGCCTGGCTGCCGTCCGCCTCGCAGCGCAGTTGCTTTGGATCGAACGCCTTTTGGCAAGCGGCAATCGCGCCGACGATTCCGTCTGCCGCTCCGTCGAGCGCATCGCACTGCTTCAGCACCTCGTCGGCAACGCGTTGCATATTTTCGCGCGAGACCGCGCGACGAATGTCGCCGCCCGCGAGATCGAAGCTCTGCGTGTCCCAGGCGTGTTGTAACGACACCATCGGCAAGTTGTATCCGGGCGCGCCAGCCAGAAAGCCGTCGAACTCCTTCGCGAGCCGCGTCGCTCCGACGAGCGCATGCCGCCCACCGTTCGAGCAGCCGACCATATAGGAGTACTCCGGATGCCGGCCGTAGAACGCTTGAATGATCTCTTTGGCGATCGGCGTGAGCGTGACGTTCGCCGCATAGCCATAGTCGAGCCGCGCTTGGGTATCGAAGCCGAAGAGGTTGCCTCCGATCAATCCGGCGTCGCGATTCGCTTGGCCATCGTGGCCCGAGTCGGAGCTCAGCACCGCGTAGCCGCGCGCGAGCGCGTTGTCGGGCTGATTGCCCTGCAGGTTGCCGTATGCGGGCACGACTGCGCCGTCGTTGCCGCCGTTCACTTGGTCGAAGTAGCGGCCGTTCCAGCCGTCCGGCAGACGCATCTCGAAACCGATGGCGTACGGTTTGCCGTCCGTTCCCGTGCGCTCGTTCACCGCGCCGCGTAGAACGCAGTGCGGCGGCGCTCGCGGGTCGTCGCGCACGCTCGAAGCCGAGACGATACGGGTGCTCGGCAGATCGAGCCGCGTGAAAGCCACCGCATCGCACGACATCCTGGGTTGCGCTTGCGCGTGCCCGAGGAGGGTGAGGGCGGCGATCGCTCCAAGCGATGCGGTCCCGCCGAAGAGACGTCGTGGCGCTAAGCTCTTCTGCCGTTTCGTCATGACTTGTTCCTCGCTGCTGACTTTGCCAATGTGATGGCCCCGACGAGACCGGACCGATCACCCAGGTTGGGTGCCACGATGATCTGCTCGAGAGACGCGGCCGTGGTGCCCATGTTCGCGTAGCCACCCAGGAGGCTTGCCGCGGTGGCGCGAATCGTGCGAAACAAAGCCGCGTTCTTCATCACCCCGCCACTGAAGACGAGGCGTTGCGGTGACAGCATGAGGATCGCGTTCGCCGCGAGTTGGCCGAGATAATTGCCGACGATCGCGAAGGCTTCGTGTCCTTCGGGCAACCGGTCGAGCGTGCTGCCGTAACGTGCGACGATCGCGGAGCCGCTGGCGAGTCCCTCGAGACAGTCGCCGTGAAACGGGCAGATGCCGGGGAAGTCGATGTCGCGCGCGTCGCGAACCACTCGTGTGTGCCCCATCTCGGGGTGCAAGAGACCCCTAAGGGTTTCGCCATTGACGATCGCGCCGCCGCCGATGCCGGTGCCGACGGTTACATAGACGAGCGTGCTGAAGAAACCGTCGGAGCCGCGGCTCGCCTCCGCGAGCGCAGCCGCGTTGACGTCGGTGTCGATCCGCACGGGGCACTCGAACCGCTGCGCGAGCGGGGTCACGAGATCGGTGTGCGACCAACCCGCTTTCGGCGTAGCGAGGATCTGTCCGAAAGTCGGCGATGCACGGTTCAAGTCCACAGGTCCGAAGCTCGCGATCCCAAACGCGTCGAAGCGTCCGAGCTCGGCCGCCGCGGCCGCGAAGAACTCCGTGACGTCGCGCAGCGTCCGCACCGGCGTGGTCGTCGGGATGCGAGTTTCCGTCACGGTGTCGTCCACATCACGCGCCGCGGCGCAGACGAACTTCGTGCCGCCCGCCTCGATTGCGCCGTAGAGCTGCGGCGTCAACACGCGGGGGTCTCGACGGTGCGGCTCGCCGGCAGCGTTATCGATGGGGCGGGCAGGTCGAGGGCTCGACGACCGCCTTCGTGGGAAAAGACGAGCCGGTGCCGTTCGTCCGCAAATCGAATCACGAGCTCCGCGAACTCGGTGCCTGCGCGCCACTGCATGACGAGCTCGTCGTCGGCGCTGTCCTCGACGAAGAAACAGCCGCCGAACGCGGGATGCGTGTTGCGCAGCCTGATCAGCTCGACAAGCTTTTGGACGACGGGACGCTCGAGGGCTTCGCGAATCTCGTCGGGGCCGTAATAATGCCGATTGATGTCGCGGCCTACGCCGGTTCGCGCCAGGAGATCGAGATCGTTTTCGCCTGCCAGGAGGCCGACGTAGTAAACCTGCGGAATACCGGGCGTGAAGAACTGGATGGCGCGCGCTAGTATGTAATTGCGATCGTCGCGCGCCAATGCGTCGTAGTAGGTGCAGTTCAACTGATAGAGATCGAGGTTCGATGCAGACGCACCCGTCGCGCGCCGGCTCTCTCCGCGGCTGTTCTCGTGAATCACTTCCACGAGCCGTTCGAGCTCGTCGGGCGGCACGAGGCCCGGCGCATGGGGACCCCCGTCGCCGACATCGACGATGCCGATGCCGTCGTGGGTATCGAGCACCGTCACCGCATTCGTCGGCCGGATACGCAGCCATTCCTTCAATCGCTTCGCCGTGCGGAACGCGAATGCATGCAGGATGAGCGGCGGCAGGGCGAAGTCATACACCCACGCGACCCGCTTCGCGATCTCGACTTGAGTCCGGTAGTGAGAGTGAATCTCCACGAGCACTTCCATGCCGAGCGACTGCGCGCGCCGCGCGAGCCGGTCGATGAATGCGAACGTCTCCGGAATCATGAAGCACGAGGTGCCGGCTTTCTTGACGGCGTAGCCGACGGCGTCTAGGCGAACCACGCGGACGCCGGAGCCGGCGAAGGTTTCCAGGATTCGTTCGAGATAGGCGACGCCCTGCGGATGCGTGACGTCGATGTCGATCTGATTCGGGGTGAACGTGGTCCACAGCGTCTCGCACGCTCCGTCGCCGAGCGCGACCTCGATGAAAGGCGCTCCCGGGCGCGGCCGATAGACTGACCTTACCTCCGCCGCGCTCGCGTTGACGCCGAAGACGCTGTCACGCGTGAGGAACAGCCCCGCATACTCCGACGCCGACCCCTTATTGCGGAAGTCGCGAAACTGTGGAGAGTCCCGCGAGATGTGGTTGACGATCAAATCAGCGATCACGTCCATGCGGCTCGCGAGGGCGCGGACGTCAGGCCAGCCGCCGAGGCGAGGATCGACACGCGTGTGGTCGATCGGATCGAAGCCCGCGTCGGCGCCGTCGATGGGATCGAAGAACGGCAACAGGTGCATTCCGCCGAACAGGTCTTGCAGAGGCCCAGCGAGCAGCGCGTCGAGCTCGGCGAGCCCGCCGCCGGAGAGCCGATCCACGTAGGTAATCAATTGGACTTGGTTCTGCATGGGGAGGGCGTTTACGCGCGCTGACGGCCACGGCTATGATGCAATCGTTTGCAGCCAGCGTAAAGAAACAGCGCCGGCCGGCACGGCGGCCGCAGGACTCGAACTGTCGCGGAAGGCCGCGCGCGTGTCATTGGGAGCGGTTCGAGGTATAGGCGCTCGAGACTCTTCGCCCATGTGTCAGCTATTCAAGGTGAGCCCGATGAACGCCAGATTTTGGGGTGCACTATCTCTAGCACTGCTCGCGACACTGACGCTTTTCGGCGTCGATGCGCAGGTCGCCGCACCGAAGTTCGCAGGTTCGTCGTTAACCGCTCCGCCTCGTGACTGGCCAACCAACGGCGGAGACTGGTACAACCGCCGCTACTCACCGCTGAGCGAGATCAGCCGCAGTACCGTCGAGCGCTTGAAGGGGGTCTGGCGGGTGCGCCTGAATGGTTCGGGATTCGGTCCGCAATACTCGGCAGAGGCGCAGCCGATCTACTTCGACGGCGTCCTCTACGTTGCGACCGGCGCCAACGACGTCTTCGCCATTGGGGTCGACAGCGGCGACGTCCTGTGGACCTACAAGGCGAACCTCGACCCCGCCATCTCGACCGCGTGCTGCAGCTGGACGAATCGTGGAGTCGCGATCGGCGATGGCCGGGTTTACGCGGGGCAACTCGACGGCAAGCTCGTCGCCCTCGATCAGAGCACGGGCAAAGTTGTCTGGAGCGTTCAGGCCGAACGTTGGCAGGACGGTTTCACGATCACGACCGCGCCGCTCTACTACGACGGCCTCGTGATCACGGGCTTCGCCGGTGCCGAATTCGGCGTCCGCGGACGCGTGAAGGCGTACGACGCGAAGAACGGCTCGCTCGTGTGGACGTTCTATACGATCCCGGGGCCCGGCGAGCTCGGCCACGACACGTGGCCGGAAGACAACGAGGTGTGGCGCAACGGCGGTGCCACCGTGTGGCAGACGCCGGCGCTCGATCCGGAGCTCGGGCTCATCTATTTCTCGACCGGCAATGCCGGCCCAGACTTCAACGGCGGCGTGCGGCCCGGCGACAATCTGTTCTCCGCGTCGATCGTCGCGCTCGACGTGCGTACCGGCAAATACCGCTGGCATTTTCAGGAAGTGCATCACGACCTTTGGGACTACGACGCGCCGAATCCCGTCGTGCTATTCGACCTCGACATCGGCGGCGTCGACCGCAAGGGATTGGCCCAGGCCGGCAAGACCGGATATCTCTACATTCTCGACCGGACGAACGGCAAGCCGCTGATCGGCATCGAGGAGCGTGCGGTGGCTCAGGAGCCGCGGCAGGCCACGGCGGCAACGCAGCCCTTTCCGGTCGGCGACCCGTTCGTCCCGACGTCGATGGAAATTGCGCCCGAGGGGTTCACGCTCGTGAATCGCGGCAGCATCTTCACCCCGTATTGGACGGATTACGTCCTCGTGAAGCCCGGACTGCGCGGCGGCGCAAACTGGCCGCCGAGCTCGGTCGACCTGCAAACCGGCTACATCTACGTGTGCGCCGGCGACAACGCGGGTGTGTTTCGCGCTTGGGACATCACCGATCGCAATCCGCCCGCCGGAGAGTTCTATATCGGCGGCAACTTCGGCACCAACCCGCTGCCGATGTTCGGCGTCTTCGCGGCGCTCGACCTGCGCACGAACAAGATCGTCTGGCAGCAGCATTGGCCGGAGCGTTGTTTGAGCGGCTCCATCACCACGGCCGGCGGTCTCGTGTTCATCGGCCGCAACGACGGCCGTCTCACCGCGCTCAATTCCGCGAACGGCGCGAAGCTCTGGGAGTTCCAAACCGGCGCGGGCATGAACGCGCCGGTCAGCACCTTCGAGCATCACGGGCGCCAGTACGTCGCGGCCTACTCGGGTGGCCACGTGCAAGGAGGTCCACGCGGGGACAGTGTCTGGCTGTTCGCGCTCGAGGGCACGCTGGAGCAAGTAGCTCCCGCGCAGCAGTCGGCCGTCAGGCTCACGAGCAACGCGAACAGCGAAGTGAACCTAGAAGCCGGGAAGACCGCCTACTTCAATTCGTGCGTCTTCTGCCATGGCGCCGACGGCACCGGCGGTCACGGCGGCCCCGCGTTCACGACGGGCCTGTCCGTGGAGACGATTCAACTCACCGTGTCGGGCGGCCGCAACCAGATGCCCGCGTTCGGCAGCTTCCTGGATGATGCAGCCATCGCGAACGTCAGCGCCTGGGTACGCGAGCTCGCACGCGGCGCCGAAGCGAAACCGCGCGACTAGATCGAGAGTGCCCGACGGGTACTGCAAACGGAGGCACCGACCATGAAGCTCACCGTATCTCGCCGCAGCATCCTGAAGACCACGTGTGCCGTGGGCGCGGCGGTTGCTGGCGCCGGCATCGTGCCGACCACGGCGGCGGCGGACACGCGCCCCACCGACGGCGCGACTGACGGTTTCTTCCGGGACGACTGGTTCGGCGAGCCCTGGCGCAATCCGCAAGCCGTCGTGCTGATTCACGGCGCGCTCGAGTCGAGCATCGTCTGGTACGCCTGGGTGCCGACGCTCGCTAAGGAATATCGGGTGATTCGGCCGGACCTTCCGGGCTGCGGCCTCGCGACGGTTCCCAAGGGCTTCGAGTGGTCGTTCGCGAGTCTCGCCGCATACGTGGGGAGCGTGCTCGACGAGGCCGGTGTCGAAGCCGCGCACATCGTCGGCGCGAAGACGGGCGGCCCGATCGCGATGCAGTTTGCCGCCGATTTTCCCGGCAGGACGCGCACGCTCTCCGTCGTCAGCGGCCCGGCTTCGGTGATTCAAATATCGAATCCGTCGCCGGTCCCGCAGAAGGACAGGCTCGGGTCATCCGCGTCCGCCGAGATGATCGAGTACTGGACCCGCATGGAGAAGAGCGCGCCGCCGGCGGGTACACAGGGGTTGAATGCGGCGCTGTCGAGCTTCGACCTCGAACGAGACGGCGTGCTGCAGCGAATCAAGTCGCCGTCGCTGATCATCACGGCGGACCGAAGCGCGTTGCAGTCGGTCGACAAGGTTCGCAAGTACCAGCAGGCGATCCGCGATTCGCGGCTCCTCGTGTTGCGCAGCGACGCGTATCACCTCGCCGTCGCAAAGCCGGACGAGTGCGTCGCCAGCGTGCTCGCGTTCATTCGCGAGCACGCTTAGCGCGGCGCCGGGGGGAGGCTGTGCAGCGACGCCAGTTCAACGCACTGCTCTCGGGCGCGGCCGGTGCCGCGGGGCTCGGCCGTTTCGGCACTCTCGCAGCGCAACGGGCAACCGCGCGCGCGGATTTCTATGCGAACGTCGGCGCCAAGCTGCTGCGCTACCGAGTCGCGGACGACGCCAGGTCCCTCGTCGAAGTCGGCGATCCCGTCGTGCTTCCCGAAGAGGTACAAGAAGCCTACCCGTCGGGAAGGTTTCTCTACGTCGCGACGAGCGATGCGCACACGGCGAGCGAGCCCAAGAACCACTATCTGCACGCGCTCGAGGTCGACTCGTCGGGAGCGCTGACGCCGGTCGGTGACGCCGTTCGCTTGCGCCATCGGCCGATCTACATCACCGTCGATGCGCGCGGCGAGCACGTGCTCTTGGCGTTCAACGAGCCGAGCAGCGTGGCCGTTCACAGGATCGAGGCCGACGGCTCGATTGGCACCGAAGTCCCGCAGGCCGCGACGCTCGACACCGGCATCTACGCGCACCAGATCCGCGTCATGCCGTCCGGGCGCGCCGTCATCGTGCCCGCGCGCGGCAACGAGGGCGTGGCCGGCAGGAAGGAAGAGGATCGCGGCGCGCTGAAGATCTTTGGCTACGAGAACGGTCAGCTCACGAACAGGCAATCGGTGGCGCCGAACGACGGCCGCGGGTTTCGCTGTCGCCACGTCGAGTTTCACCACTCCGGTCGATGGGCGTACGTTGTCATTGAATCGCAGAACGAGCTGCACACGTATCGCATCGCGGACGATCGGCTGTCGCCGGAGCCCGTGTTCGTCACTTCCGTTCTCGCCGCGTCCATGCGATCGCAACCCGGCCAAGCTGCATCGGCGATTCGCATGCATCCGACCGGGCGGACGCTGTACGTCGCGAACCGCGGTCGCGGCAGGGAATTGTTTTGGGGCGAGGAGGTCATCTCCGAAGGCATGGAGAATTCCATCGCCGTGTTCTCGGTGAACCCCGACACCGGCGAGCCGCGGCTCATCCAGTCCGCGGATCCGCAGAGCCTCGACGTACGGATGTTCGCGCTGCACCCCGACGGTCGCACGCTCGTGGCCACGAGCCACGAATCCGCGGGCCCGATCAAGCGGCGCCGAGGCAACGACATCGAGGTCGTGCCGCCGCGGATCGTTCTGTTCGAGGTCGAGGCCGACGGCAGTTTGACGTTCCGGTACAAGCAGGATGTGCGGACCGACGGCGCATTTCAGCTCTGGTGCGGCGCCGTTGCGTATTGAGCGTTGCGCCCAAGCTGACGCAGCACGCGCGTGCGTGCGAGCACGAGAGGATGTTTTCACAATGAGCTCGATGCAACGTTCGGCCTCGCTCGCGACACTCGCCGCGCTCTGGCTGCATAGCGCGCCAGCGCTGTCGTTCACGGTCGAGCAGGCCGTCGCCGGGAGCGCGACATTTTCGGAGGCCTGCGCCACCTGTCACGGCGCCAACCTGCGCCAGCTGTCGAACGCACTGCTCGGCGGCCCCGAGTTCGTCGCGCGCTGGAGCAACCGCCCGACGAGCGAGCTGATCGAGCAGGCTCGCTCCACGATGCCACCGAGCAACCCTGGCGGCCTCGAGCCCGCGGCCTACACGAACATCGTCGCCTACTTGCTGCAGGCCAACGGTGCGCCGGCGAGCGAAGCGGCCATCACGGCCAGCACGAGCGACCGGCTCGGCAAGGATCTTCCCGGCCAGGCGGCCGTGTTGACCATCCCCGAAGACCGGGGGCCGACCGGCGTCACGATCGCAGGCACCGTACGGGGCTTCGTGCCGGTCACCGACGAAACTCTGCGCCACCCGGACGCCGCCGACTGGGTGATGTTGCGACACGACTACAGCGCCACTAGCTTCAGCCCGCTCGCGGAGATCGACGCGGACAACGCGAAAAGCCTCAAGCTCGCCTGGACCTGGCCGATGCGCGACGGCGGTATCAACCAACCCGCGCCGCTCGTCTATAAGGGCACGATCTACCTCGCGAACACCGGCGGCATCGTGCAGGCGCTCGACGCACGCACGGGCAACCTGATCTGGGAGTACCGCGTCGGCTCCGATGTGGCACCGCGCGGCATCTCGCTCTACGGCGACAAGCTGATCTTTCAGAGCACGGTCACGTGGGCCAACCGCCCGCAGCAGGCGGGCTTGGTCGCACTCGATGCGCGCACCGGCGAGCGCGTCTGGGACGTCGTCATGCCGGACGTCTACGCGACGAACAGCGGTCCCGTCATCGCCAACGGGCTCATCATCCAGGGCATGGGCACGTGCAGCACCTACCAGGAAACGAAGTGCTTCATCAGCGCCTACGATCCGAAGGACGGCAAGCAACTCTGGCGGTTCCGCACCATTGCGCTCAGTGGCGAGTCCGGTGGCGACAGCTGGGGCGCGCTGCCGGACCTCTATCGATCGGGCGGCGAGTCGTGGATCACGGGCAGCTACGACCCCGAGCTCGGGCTCACGTACTGGGGCACCACGCAGGCGAAGCCGTGGATGCCGGCGAGCCGTGGCACGAACGCCAACGACGCCGCGCTCTATACGAGCTCGACGCTCGCGCTCGACGTCAAGACGGGCAAGCTCGCCTGGCACTTCTCGCACGCGCCCGGCGAGTCGTTCGACCTCGATGTCGTCTACGAGCGCGTGCTCGTCGATTCCGGGCGGGACAAGTGGGTGCTGTCGGTGGGCAAGGACGGCATCCTGTGGAAGAACGACCGGCGCACCGGGGCCTACATCGGCCACGCGGAAACCGTGTTCCAGAATATTTGGGCGAGCTTCGATCGCGAGACCGGCCGGCCGCGCTACCGCCAGGACATCATTGACCAGAAAGTCGGCGAGTGGATCGACGCGTGCCCGAGCACCGCCGGCGGCAAGAACTGGCCCGCGATGAGCTACCACCCGCCGACGCGGCAATTGATCATTCCGTTGAGCCAGACATGCGCATCGATGCGCCCGCGTGCCGTGGAGCTTTCGCCGGGCGGCGGCAGCAGCGGCGGCGCCGACAGACGTTTCTACGTGGCGCCGGGCGCGAACGGCAACGTCGGCAAGCTGGCGGCCTTCGACGTCGATACGCTCGAGCAAACCTGGTCGCTGGAGCAGCGTGCTTCGTTCCTGACGTCCGTGCTGTCGACGGCCGGCGGTCTTGCGTTTGCCGGTGATCTCGACCGCAGCTTCAAGGCCGTCGACGTGCGTAACGGCAAAGTGGTGTGGGAAACCCGGCTGGGAACTTCCGTGCAAGGTTTTCCGGTGAGCTTCGCGGTAGACGGTAAACAGTATGTCGCCGTGACGACCGGACTCGGCGGCGGCAGCACGCGCGTCGTTCCCGCAACGCTTACCCCCGACATCCTGGTGCCGGAGCGCGGCCATGCGCTGTACGTGTTCACCCTACCGGCCAAATGATCGTGGAGCGACTACTCGTGAAGACCGCCGCCGGACTGCTGCTCTGCTCGCTGCTCGACGTTCCTGCCCACGCGGCGGTGCCGCCGCGATCGGTTTTCGTGGAAGACTACTCGCAGGCCGAGATCGAAGCGGCCGTCGCGTCGGGCAAGACGACGCTGATCTATTCGGGCGGCAGCTCCATGGCCGTCGACAATCACGTGGAGGTGGCCCGCTACGTGGCGCGGCGAGCGGCCGAGGAGCTCGGCGACGCGCTCGTGTTACCCATCACGCCGGACAAGCCGGCGTCACGCCGGCGATCCGCCGGCGCGGTCGATGCGTACGACGTCGTGAGCCGCGCGCTCCATGCGGGCCACTTCACGAACGTGGTGATCATCGCCGACGAGGGCGCCGGCCCAGGCGACCGCGGCCTCGAGGTTCTCGCGGAGCGTCTGAATGCGGACTGGAGCCCGGCGGGATTGCGCGTTCGAAGCGTCACCGCGCACGAGGTGCGGCCGGGGCAAGGCATGACGCTCAATGCGGACTACCTGCGACGCTGGGCAGGTCGAACGGTTCGGGCCGAGCACCGCAAAGCCATCGAGGACCAGGCCGAGCTGTTGTTCGTGGATCCCGAGCGCAACTGGCTGCGGCGCGACATGGTCGCGGTCGCAGATCGCGGCGTCGTCGTCCCCGCGCTCGGCAAGATTCTTCTCGAGCAGCGCGTGAGCTCCGTCCTGAGTCAGATCCGGAGCGAAGCGGAGGGCGAGGCGCCCGTTCCCGCGCCTGCCAGCGCGCAGAACCGGCTTTCCGCCATCCCCGAGGACAAGATGTCGGAGCCGTTGCGCAGAGCGCTCGCGGAGTATCGGGAGGTGCGGCCCGACGGTCTCGGCGAGCTCGGCGGAGCCGGTCCCGGCGGCGGGGTAGGCGCGGGCGGGCCGAACCTATGGACGGTGTACGTGCACTTGCCGGAGATCTTGGGCCCGCTGCGCCAGCTCCACGAGCAGTCGCACGTGAATCCGCGAATCAGCCAGAAGCTCGTCCACTTCATCATCATGATCGTGGCGCGGCACTGGACCAACGACATCTGGACCGCGCACGAAGAAGACTCGATCCGGGAAGGGCTCGGCCGCGACACCGTCAAGGCGCTCGAGGAAGGCCGGCATCCGGAGCACATGACGGAGGACGAGGCCGCCGTCTACGACTTCTGCACGGAGCTCCTGCAGAACAAGCGCGTCAGCGACGCGACGTATGCGCGTGCCGTTGCGACACTCGGCGAAGAGGCCGTCGTGCAAACCGCAGTCACTGCGGGTCTGTACACGTATCTGGCGATGGCCGTGAACATGGCGTATCCCGAGGCGGCCCCGAGCGGCCGCCTCCCACCCTTTCCCCGTTGAGGAGTTGCACGTGAGAGCAATCGTGTTCGCAATCGTCGCCGCCGTCCTGGCATTGGGTGCCGCAGGTGCGATCGCAGCCCAGGAACGTCTGGGCGCCATACCTCCGGCGCAAATGACCGACTTCCAGAAGAAAGTCGTCGCCGAGTTCACGAAAGCTCGGCCGGACGGTCCGTTCGGCTTCTGGTGGGGATACCTGCGCGTGCCGGAAGTGTTGCTGCCGTTCCTCGAGATCCAGACGCACATCCACGGCGTGATGGAAACCGAGAACGGCGCGCTCGGCGAGAAGCTCACGCACTTCGCGATGCTGATCGCAGCCCGCCACTGGACGCAGCAGGTCATCTGGGACCTGCACGACAAGAACGCGATCAGGTCAGGCCTGAAGCCCGAGATCCTCGAGGCGCTCGCCGCGGGCCGTCGACCCCCGAACATGGGCGAGGACGAGGACATCGTCTACGACTTCTGCACCGAGCTCCAACAGAACCGGAGCGTCAGCGACGCGACGTACGAGCGCATGGTGGCGAAATTCGGCGAGCGCGGCGTGGCCGAGGCGACTTTGATTCAGGGCGAGTACACGATCATGTCGATGTTCATGAACGTCGCGCGCACGCCGCTCGGTCCCGGGACGCCTCCGCCGCTGGAGCCGTTCCCGCGCTAGGGTAAGGTCGCAGTCGGCAGGCTATACTCGCGCCGAATCGTCGGGAGTGAGCGGGGGAATGTGATGCGCCTAGTTTCGTTCACGGTGTGGGTGTTCTGTGCGCTGGTTCCGTTCGCTGTCGTTCGCGCACAGACGCTGGACGGTGCCATCGACATGCACGCGCACGCAGCACCCGACGGCACGCCGCGCAAGCTTGACGCGCTCGATCTCGCGCGGATGGCCAAGGCCGCCGGCATGCGTGCGATCGTCATCAAGAACCACTACGAGCCCACGGCTTCGGTCGCGTTCCTCGTGCGTAAGGCCGTCCCCGGGATCGAGGTGTTCGGCGGCATCTCGCTCGATCTCACGGTTGGCGGCGTGAACCCGGCGGCCGTCGAGTGGATGACGAAGGTCGAAGGCGGCTACGGCAAAGTCGTCTGGCTGCCGACCTTCGACTCGGAGTCGCAGGTGAAGTTGAACGGCGACAAGCGGCCGTTCGCGCCCGTGACTCGCGACGGCAAGATCCTGCCCGAGGTGCTCGCAGTCATCGACATCGCGGCGAAGCACGACCTCGTGCTCGAGATGGGCCATTCCGCGCCGCAAGAATCGCTGCTCATCATCCCCGAGGCGAAACGGCGCGGCGTGAAGCACGTCGTCGTGACGCACGCGATGGAAAGCCCGGGCGGCTCGATGACGCTCGAGCAGATGCGCGAAGCGGCGAAGCAAGGCGCGTTGCTCGAGCTCGTATACTCGCCGCTGACCGACGAGCGGCTAGCGAAGGAAGTCGAAGCGATCAAAGCGATCGGCGCAGCCTCGTTCGTGATCTCGAGCGACCTAGGCCAGCCGCCGAACCCGCTGCACACGGACGGGCTGCTCGCGATCTACAAGGGCCTCATGGCGCACGGCATTTCCGCTGCCGACATCGACGTCATGGCGCGGAAGAATTCCGCACGGCTGCTCGGCCTCGAACCCTGAGAGAGCGTCCGATGGCAAGCGAGCGCAACGACGACGATACGACCCAGGTGTCTTCGATGGATCGCCGATCGGCCGTCAAAGGCGCGCTGGCCGCTGCCGGCGCGCTTGGGCTCGGTTCGCTGTCACCGTCAGGTCTACGCGCTCAGTCGAGCGCCGGCGCTTCGTTGCCCACCGCCGGCGCAACACTCACGCTCACACGCTTCCTAAACACGACTGCGTACGTCGATCTGCCGGCGCTCGCCGTCGAGCACGCCAAGATGATCCTCGCGAGCACGCTGTCGAGCGCGGCCGTAGGAATCACCATGGACTCGGCGCGCATTCAGCGCGATCTCGCACTGGATCAGGGTGGCAAGGCAGAGAGCACCGTCTGGTTCCACGGAACCAAGCTGCCCGCCGTGCTTGCCGCACGCGTCAACGCTGCCGCTAGCGACGCCGCCGCATCCGACGACAGCGACATGCGCAACATTGCGCATTTCGGCACCACGTTGACCGCGGCCGGCCTCGCGCTCGGCGAGCGCACCCGCGCGCGCGGTCGTGATCTGTTGCTCGCGATGGTGATCGGCTACGAAGCCGGCGGGCGCATCTGCGACGCACGCGCGGGCGGCCGCCCGGGGTTGCACGCGTCGCAGCTCGTGGCATTCGCGAGCGCCGCGGTTTCCGCAAAGCTGCTGAAGCTTGGCGATGAAAAGATGGCGCACTCGCTCGGCATCATAGCGACCACGGTGGGCGGCCTCGGCGCCGGCACGGACAGCTGGGCGCGCGAGTACATGGGCGCTAACGCGGCATTCACAGGCGTGCAGGCGGCGTTGTCGGCGGAGAGAGGCTTCACGGTTAACGAGGACATGATCGACGGCCGCGGCGGCTTCATCGACGTATTCGGCGGCGGCGCTCCGAGCATCGGCCGGTTGACGGCCGATCTCGGTGCCTCATGGAACATCGACGACTACCTCGCGATCAAGCTCTGGCCCGGCGCCCATCCGCTTTCGGGCATGGTCGAGAGCGCCTTCACCGCAGCGCGCGACGGCAACGTCGAGCCGAGCGACGTAGCGCAGATCCTCGTTGCCGGTCCGTCGGTCAGCACGATGTTCGGCAGCCGCCGTCCCAAGGACCATGTCGAAGCCATCCATAGCATGCCGTACTTCGTGGCTTCCGCGATCGCAGACCGGACCTTCACCTGGGTGCATGCGACGCCGGACAAGATCTTCGATCCCACCGTGCAGGGATTGATGGTGCTCGTCGATCCGGATCCGTCGCCGCCGGCCGTGCAGACGCGCTGGCCCTGGGCTGGCACGGTGACCATCGTGACGAAGTCGGGCGGGCGCATCACGCGAACCGTAGACGCGCCGCGTGGCTCCGCGCCGCGGGGCATCGAATGGAAGGATGTGGAAGCGAAGTACCGCGAGCTCATGCCGGAGTCGCGGCTGCCTGCGGAACGCCTCGAAGAGATCCTCGCGACCATCCGCACGCTCGAGAACGTGGACGATGTGTCGAAGCTGACGCGCATGCTCGTGCCGCGGCGCTGAGCGCGCTTCATCTGCCGTCGTGAGCCTGTGCCGTGCGTCGTTACGGAAGCGCGTACGCGATCAGCTCGGCGCCGGCGTCGGCGCCGGATTGGCTCACGGCCACCAGGATGTACTGCTTGCCGTCGTGCAGGTACGTCATGGGCGAGCCCGTTTGCTTGGCCGGCATCCGCACCTGTCCCGCGACGTCCTCGCCGGTATCTTTGTCGTAAGCGCGTAGCAGCGCAACCGTTGCGCCGCTCGCATCGGTGTGGACGTCGCCTTCGCCCGCGATCACGAGCGTCTTCGTCGTCAGCGTGCCGATGAAAATGCGGCCGTACGCGCCGAGTCGCGACGCATCGACTCCGGCGAGCGCCGGGTTGTTGCGGATATTGTCGGGCGTCGTGGAGTGGGCCTTCTGCCAGAGCATCTCGCCCGTGTTCATGTCGTACGCCGTGATCCGATCGTACGGCGGCTTGATCAGCGGAATGGTGCCTTGCAGGAAGGTGCTCGCGCGCGGCCCTCCGGGGCCCGGTTGTGCCCCGAGCGCGCTGGGACGCGGGCCGAGGCCGCCGCTCGGCGGGGCGGGTGGGGGCGGGGCGGCGGGTACCGGCGCGCCCGCGCGCGCGGCCGGACTTGGATCGAAGGGCCTGAGATCGGCCGGGATGTTCTGCAGCGTGAAAACCGCAGTATGCGAATGGATGTAGAGCCGGTTCGTCTCGGGATCGAGGCTGCCGCCGGGCCAATTCGCCCCGCCGACGTCGGCCGGCAGCATCAGCGTCCCGAGCGGACCGCCCGGACGATCGATCCTCGCCGGCGTGAACAGAGGCCCGACGTGGTACTGGGCCATGACCTTCTCCGCTTCGACGCGCAGCGCCGGCGTGAGATCGTTCAGCACGTCCGCGGAGAAGCCTTGACGGTCGAACGGTTGCGGCCGCGTCGGAAACGGCTGCGTGGGGCTCGTCTTCTCAAACGCCGACTCCGACTGCGGCACCGCGTGCTCTTCGATGGGCCAGATCGGCTCGCCCGTTTCGCGGTTCAGCACGAACAGGAACGCGGACTTCGTCGGTTGTGCCAGCGCTTTGATCGTGCGGCCGTCGTGCTGCATGTCGAAGAGGATCGGTGCGCAGGGCAGGTCGTAATCCCAGAGGCCGTGATGCACCGTTTGGTAATGCCACCGCCGCTTGCCCGTGCGGACGTCGACGGCCACGAGCGATTCGCCGAACAGCCCGTCGCCGGGGCGGTTGAAGCCGTTGTAGTCGGAGGACGGCATCTCGACGGGCAGGTACACCAGCCCGAGGTCCGGGTCCGCGCTCATCTGCGACCAGACTCCCGTGTTGCCGTTGCGCTCCGCCGCGCCGTCTCCCCAGGTTTCGTAACCGGGTTCGCCTCGAGCCGGGACGGTATGAAAAATCCAGAGTCGCTTGCCGGTCCGCACGTCGAAACCGCGCACGCTGCCGCGCACGTCCCACGTCGACTCGGGGCTGCCCGCGGGGCGATGCGCGGCGCCCACCACGACGACGTTGCCGACCACGAGCGGCGTGGCGTTGAGCCCCACGTTGCCGCCGTCCGGATCCACCTTCTGGTCGAAGTTTTCCTTGAGGTCCACGGCGCCGTCGTCGCCGAACGAGTCGACGGGAATGCCCGTCTTCGCGTCGAGCGCGAGCATGCGATACCCAGGCGTCACGTAAATGATGCGTTGGTCTTTGCCGTCCGCGCTCGACCACCACGCCACGCCGCGACCGGCGCCTTGGCGGGCGCCCGCGTTGCCGCGCGCGGCTTCGTCCTCGCGGTGCATCCACTTCATCTCGCCCGTGGCGGGATCGAGCGCGACCACCGCGCGGCGCGTGCCGGCCGCTGTATACAAGGTGTCGTTCAGGTAGAGCGGTGTTGCGGAATACAGGGTGTCGGGGCGCGGGCCGAGGAAGTCCGTGCGCAGTCGCCAAGCGATCCGCAGATTCTTGAAGTTGCTCTTGTCGATCTGATCGAGCGGCGAGTAGCGCTGGCTCGCGAGATTGCCGCCGTACGTCGGCCACTGCTCCGCGCGACCGCTCGCGGTGGCCGGCGGTTGCGCCGTGCCGCTCGACGCGCCGAGCAGGCTTCCGAGGGCGAGGGCGCAGGCACCGATCCGAAACTTGCTCATGCAGGCTGCTCCCAAACGTGACGTCATGGATTCGGTGGGATCTGAAACGTGATCCCCGCGAGCGCGTCCTGCTCAACAGGCAGCGGCGCGGTGCCGAGTGGCAAGCCGTTGTACCAGAGCACGTAGGCGAGGATCGCGACGCGCTGCTCCTGCGGCAGGCTCGCGGGCTTCTCCGGCGGCATGGTCGCGATTCGCGCGACGAGCGCCGCGAGCGGCGCGCTGGTCCACGTGCTTGCGAATTGAGGCCCCACGAGCGGCGGAGCCTTGTCCGCTCCCGCGAGCGTCTCGCCGTGACATTGCAGGCAGTGCTCGTAGTAGAGCTCGCGTCCGTGGAGCGCCTGCTCCTCGGTGTAGGCGCCCGCGAGAATCGACGGTACCGCCGCGGGCTGCCCAACGGCTTGGAGGAGACCCGTACCGGCCCAACACGCGCCGATCGTCAGTGCGATTGAGTGAATTCTCACAGAGAAATCTTCGGGATATGCATGGGCTCGACGAACACGAATGATCGACTCGAAGAGAACGTCTTCTCAGGCGTCGAAAGCGCCGACGACCTCGGTCAGCAACGAGACGGGGCTGACCGAAGTGAACCTACGGACGTCGTCAGCGACGCGCTGTCGATTCTCTCTCGCAGCCGCGGCGAAGGCTCGCGCATCGGCCACGTAGATGTTCGCCGTGCAACTGTAAAGCGGTGGCTCTCTCCCATTGGGTGAAGATAGGCCCTTGCGCATTTCGATGCGGGTGATCGCTTCGCGACCGAACAGCTCGACGAGCGAGGTCAGGTGCCGATCGCGATAGTACTCGTGGTCGAAGCGGTCCGCGGGATCGTACGGATACAGCACCGTCAGGCACCGGTCTCCCACCTGTATCGCGCTCGCTGAGTTGCCCGTCGCGCCGAACACGGCTTCGCTCTGAACCTTCTGTTCGACGTTGGTGAAGTGGACTTTGTCGCGCATTAGATCCTGGCCATGGGCCGCGCTGGCTTTGGCGAAGACCTCGGGCTCGGGAATCCAAAAGTTGACGATCGCCGCATACGGGGGCGGCGGCTCGCCTTCGGCGTGTAGCGGCTTGCGTGCCTCTACTCGCGTCAACGCGGTGCCATACAAACGCTGCATCATCGTTAGGTGCCGATCCCGGTAGTAGTCGTGATCGAAATAGGCTCCCGTGCCCCCCGGAAAAATCGCCGTGTAGGCACGCATGCCGATCTTTACGCCGCCGGCGGCGTCCGCGAGCACCCGGGCCATCGCCGCGCCCGCGGCGATGGCCGTGCAAGCGCGCAGCACGCGTCGGCGGCAGAGCGACGCGGGACTGTATCGGTCAACGGTATCCGCCACGCAAACCTCTCGTCGTATTACCCGAAATAGGCTGCTGTCGCCGGAGACATCTAAGCGCGGGCGAGCGTTTGCGGCTCGATCGGCAGCCGGCGAACCCGGTTCCCGCACGCCGCATAGATCGCGTTGCAGAGCGCCGGAATCACCGGCGGCAGCGCCGGCTCGCCGAGCCCCGTCGGCGGATTGTCCGTTCGGCGAAAGTGCACTTCGACCGGCGGCGCCTGGTTGATGCGCAGCAGCGGGAAGTCATGGAAGTTCGACTGAACTGCGCGGCCGTTCTCGATGTTGATGCGCGTCAGCGCCTGACCGATGCCGTCGAGCGCCGCGCCCTGCACCTGGTTCTCGGCCCCGGTCGGATTGATGATGTGGCTGCCGACGTCGGCGGCGATCCAAACTTTGTCGACTTTGAGCGAACCGTCTGCCGCGACCGTGGCTTGCACGACTTCCGCGAAGTAGCCCATGTGGCTGTAGTAGAACGCCGTGCCCATCCCGGTCCCCGCCGGTAGCTTCTGCCGCGACTGCCAGCCGGATTTTTCGCGGACGAGCTCGAGCACGCCGCGCATCCGGCCGGTATCGAAATCGGGCTGCGGTCCGTAACGATCGTCCGTCGAGTCGAGTACTCGCGGCTCGCCGAGCAGGTCGAGGCGGTACTGCAGCGGATCGCGTCCGGCGGCATGGGCGAGCTCGTCGACGAAGCTCTGGAAGGCGAACGCGAGCCCGTTGCTTTCCGGAGCCCGGAGCGGACCCGTCGGCACGCCCGACGGAATGAATGATGCGGCGAATTCCAGATTCGCGACGAAGCGCGATGGGAACTCGTCGGGACCGGCGTAAGCGGACGACGCCGGTCCGTCGCCGCTGCCGGGCGTCACGAAATGATCGCGGAATGCGACGACCGCGCCGCTGCGGTCGAGGCCGGCCTTGAAATGATGGAAGCCGGCCGGGCGGTAGAAATCGTGCTGAATGTCGTCGGCGCGGTTCCACACGAGCTTCACCGGCACGCCGGCGTGCTTCGCGATCGCGGCGGCCTCGACGGCGTAGTCGCTCGCCCCGCGCCGGCCGAAGCCGCCGCCGCAACGCGTCAGATGGATCGTGATGTCCTGCGGCGCGATGCCGAGCGTGCGAGAGATCACCGTTCGGTTGCTTTCCGGGTTCTGCGTCGGCGCCCAGATCTCGAGCTTGCCGCCGGCGTAGGACGCTGTGCAGTTCTGCGGCTCGAGCGTCGCGTGCGCGAGAAATGGATACTGGTAATCGGCCTCGAGCACCTGCGTCGCGCTCGCGAGCGCGGCGTCGACGTCACCGTTCTTGACGATGTAGGCGGCGGGCGTTTCGTCCCGGAGCCTCGCCGCCTCCGCGGCGAAGCGAGCGTCGCTGTCGTGTACGGCGTCGCCTTCGTCCCATTCGACTTCGAGCTGCTCGCGCGCTTGCTCGGCGAGCCACCAGGTGTCGGCGACGATCGCGACGCCGTCGACGAGCCGGTCGAGCGACCCGGTCGAGCCGGCGACAGTCGCATCGCCTCGCAAGATGAAAGCGTCGTGGACGCCCGGCAGCGACTTCAATGCGTCGACGTTCGCGTTCACGACCGTGCCGCCGAACACCGGGCACTTCGCGTAGACCGCGTACTTCATTCCGGGCACCGTCACATCGATGCCGAACAGCGGCTTGCCTTGGACGACGAGGGGACTATCCACGCCCGGCACGGATCTGCCGATGATCGTGAAGTCCTTCGGATCCTTGAGCCGCACTGCCGCGGGGTCCGGAGGAGCGATCTTGGCCGCCGCCGCCCCGAGCTCGCCGTAGCCGAGCTTTCGCCCGCTCGGCACGTGAACGACCGCGCCCGCCGCCGTTCGCAGCTCGCTCGCCGGCACGCCCCAGTCGGCGGCCGCCGCGCGGAGCATCATCTCGCGTGCGGCAGCGCCGACGCGGCGCAGCGGTTCCCAGTTCAGCGGCGCCGCGGTGCTGCCGCCCGCGAACTGCGGAGCGTACTTGGCGCCATCGGCGAGCGCCTGCTCGATCCGCACGCTCTTCCAGTCGACGTCGAATTCCTCAGCGATGAGCATCGGCAGCATCGTCTTCACGCCTTGGCCGATTTCGGGATTCTTCGCCGCGATCGTGACGATGCCGTCCGGCGCAACACTAATATAGGCGTTCAGCGTCGCGCCTGCTGCAGACGCAGCGGCGCGCAGGTTCGGTGCGTGGAATTCGAGCAACAGTCCGCCGCCGACCAGCGCGCTCGCTCTGAGAAACGCGCGCCGAGAGACGCCGGACTTCGTCGCGACATCGGGTACGACATTGGCGCCCATCGCGTCAGCCCTCCCTCGTGTCGGTTGCCGGGAGCCCGGCCGCCCGCTTGATCGCGGCTCGGATGCGAGTGTAGGTGCCGCAACGGCAGAGGTTGCCGGCCATCGCCGTGTCGATGTCCGCATCGGTGGGTGTGGCATTGCGCGACAACAGCGCGGCGGCGGACATGACTTGTCCCGCCTGGCAGTAGCCGCACTGCACGACGTCAACGTCGAGCCATGCGGCTTGGACCTTGCTGCCCATCGGCGTCGCGCCGATTCCCTCGATCGTCGTGATCGCGCGCTCCGCGACGGCCGACACCGGCGTCACGCAAGCGCGCGTCGGCGCGCCATCGACGTGCACCGTGCACGCTCCGCAGAGGCTCATGCCGCAACCGAACTTCGTTCCCTTTAGCTCGAGCTCGTCGCGCAGCACCCAGAGCAGCGGTGTTCGCGGATCCACGTCCACGCTGCGGCCCTCGCCGTTCACTTTCAAAGTCAATTTCATGCGTGTGTCCTGAGCTGGTTGGTCGTGTCGGGCGAGCGCCTCGGGCCATTACTACGTGTAGGACGGCGTTTACGGGCGCAAGCGGCGAGGGCTATCATGCAATCGTTTGCAGTCAGCGTAAAGAAATGGCCGCGAGCGGCGCGATAGCCGCCGGCCTTTGATCGAACCGGGGGCTCATGCCGAGTCGAGGCAACACAGGCGGCGCGCACGACACTCTCGTGATCAAGGCGTTGACGTGCATGATGTTCTTCACGTTCGCCATGACCACCGACGCCGTCGGCAGCGTCATCCCGACTCTGCTCGAGGAATTCAAGCTGTCGCTCAAGGCCGCGAGTGCATTTCACTACGTGCCGATGGCGGCGATCGCGGCGGGCGCGCTCGTGCTCGGCTATTTGGCCGATCGGATTGGCCGAAAGGCCACGATCCTCTTTGGCTTGGCGATCTACGCCGCAAGCTCGCTGCTGTTCGCGTTCGGCGACCGATTCGAAGTGTTCATCGTGCTGCTCGGTGCGGCCGGTGTCGGCGTCAGCGTCTTCAAGATCGGGGCGCTCGCGTTGATCGGTGATTTCTCGCGCTCGACGCGCGAACACACTACGTTCATGAACACGGTGGAGGGATTTTTCGCCGTAGGCGCGATCGTCGGGCCCGCCATCGTGGCGACGCTCCTCACCGCCGGGCTCTCGTGGAAATACCTGTACGTGGTGGCCGCCGGGATTTGCGTGCTGCTCATCATCACGGCGGCGGCAGCGCGTTATCCACGCACGCTCGCGCCGGCCACCGCGCCGGCAACGTTCGCCCGCACATTGAGGATGATGCGAGACGCATATGCGCTCGGATTCTCGTCCCTCATCATGCTCTACGTGGCCGTCGAGGTGGCCATTTACGTGTGGATGCCGACGTATCTCGACGACTATACGGGCCCGGCGTCGTGGCTGGTCGCCTATGCGCTGACGGTCTTTTTCGTACTGCGCGCGGCCGGGCGATTTTTCGGCGCATGGATGCTCGGCCGGTGGTCGTGGCGAACGGTTCTCACTGCGTGCACGTTCGCAATCCTCGTGTGCTTCGCCGGCAGCCTCTACGGCGGCGCGGATTGGGGCATCTATCTGCTGCCGCTGTCGGGGCTGTTCATGTCGGTGGTGTATCCGACGTTGAACTCGAAGGGCATCAGCTGCTTCCCGTCGTCGGAGCACGGCGCCGTTGCGGGGGTCATCCTGTTCTTCACGGCTTTCGCTGCAGCGGTCGGACCGCTCGCGATGGCAGCCGTGAGCGATGCGTTCGGCCACATCAAGTTCGGTTTCGTGCTCGCGACCGGGTTCGCAGCGCTGCTGTTCGCCGGGACGCTGCTGAACTGGCGTTTCGACCCCGCGGGCGAGCGGCTCGCACGGCGCTTGGAGTCGGACTACACGCCGGCAACCTAAGCTACCGCGCCGCTCCGCTCGACTCGCGCACGATCAACTCGCCGGACATGACCTCGGATTCGGCGTCCTCGCCTGCGAGGCGTCGTAGCACGAGATCGACCAGCAGCCTGGAGCCGCGGGCGACATCCTGACGCACCGTCGTCAGCGGCGGGTGAACATGGGCGGCCATTGCGATGTCGTCGAAGCCGACGACGGCCACGTCGTGCGGGACCGACATGCCCGAGGCGGCGATGGCCCGCATCGCGCTGATCGCGATGACGTCGGTGGCCCCGAACACAGCGTCGAATTTTTGTCCCTGGTCGATGAACTCGCGCATCGCTTGAAAGGAGCCGTCGGCGGTCATGTGCGCCTTGAGTACGGTGGGCCGCGAGCGGTTGCGCGACGCTTGCAGCGCGAGCCGATAGCCTTCGCAGCGCAGGTGTATCTCCGGGATGGACGGATCGCCCACGAATACGATCTGCCGGCGACCATTCGCGATGAGGTGCTCCGTCGCCGAGCGTGCCGCCGCGGTGTTGTCGGTGCCGACGACGCAATAGCTCTGTCGCTCGAACCGGCCGCCCCAGACGACGAGGGGCTCGTAGGTGCGCGCAGCTTGTTCGAGTGCCGCGTGCTCGGTGCTCTGCCCGATCACGATGATGCCGTCCGCGCGGCGTGCTGCGATGAGTCGCGGCAGCCAGTCGTCCATCGGCGGCAAGATCTTTTGTAGATACATTCCGTAGCCGCGCTGCGTGACCTCGTCAGCCAGGTGACCAAGCATGTCCGTAAAGAAGGGGTCCGTGAGTGCTTGGTCGCGCTCGTGCGCGAGGGGGATGACGACGCTCAAAACCTGTGTGCGGCTCGTGCGCAGGTTGCGCGCGGCCGCGTTGACGACGTAGCCATGCTTCGTCGCGATCTTGAGGATCCGCTCGCGCATCGCGGTTTCGACGAGCGGGCTCCCCGCCAAGGCGCGCGAAACGGTCGAGACGTGGACGCCGGCGAGCCGAGCGATGTCAGTCATCTTGGATACGGTTCGTCGGCGGGTCGTCATGCCGAGAGAATAGCATCTCGATCGTGCAAACGATTGCAGCAAGGGCTAGAGTCCGCCATGCGAATCTAAAGTCGGGAGAGGCAGATGCGGTGCAAAACTCGCTCGGTCGTGGCCATGATCCTCGCCGGCATGTGCGCGGCTGAGTCGTTCGCGCAGGGTGGCGTGACGATAGCGACGGACGGCTCCGTTCAAGTGCCCGCACACACGGTGCCGCTTTCATCTTTTCTGACTGCCGAGGGGAAGGACTACGTCGCGGAGCATCTGCGCAACATGTTGCGCCCGGAGATGCTCGATCAGGAAGGCGGCATTCCGCCGCTGCTTGCGGGCTACCTCGCCCGGCAGCGCGAGGTTTTCGCCGTCGAGAGGCGTGATACGACGATCGGCGGCGTGCACGCGTTCGAGTATCTGCCGAAGGAGGGCGTGACGGCCCGCAATCGAGATCGCGTGCTGATCAACTTACACGGCGGGGGATTCTCCGGCTGTTGGCCGGGCTGCGCCGAGCTCGAGTCGATTCCGCTCGCCGCGCTCGGAAAAATTCGCGTCGTGAGCTTGGACTATCGCCAGGCGCCGAAGTACCGGTTTCCGGCGGCCAGTGAAGACGTCGCGGCCGCGTATCGCGAGCTACTGAAGACTTATCGCGCCGAGAATATCGGCATCTACGGGTGCTCCGCGGGCGGCATGTTGACCGGAATGGCGGTCGCCTGGTTCCAGAAACATTCTCTCCCGGCGCCCGGTGCGATCGGCGTGCTCTGTGCCGGATTGACGTTGGCGTCGAATGGCTTCGGCGGCGACTCGGCATTCACGACCGCCGCGATCGGCGAGAGCCGACCGCCGCCGTCGCCTCCGTCCGGTGAGCCACCGCCGCGTTCGCCCCTCGACTATTTCGCGAGCGTGTCGCTCGACGATCCGCTCGCGGCCCCCGCGAGCTCGCCCGAGGTGCTCGCGAAGTTTCCGCCGACGTTGGTCGTGACGGGCACGCGGGGGTTCGAGCTGAGCTCCGCGGTCTACTCGCATTCGTTGCTCGTGAAGGAAGGTGTCGATGCAGATCTGCATGTGTGGGAAGGCATGTTTCACGGTTTCTTCTACAACGTCGACGTGCCCGAGTCGCGCGACTGCTACGATGTGATCGTCAGGTTTTTCGATCGGCACCTTGGCGCTAGACGCGAATAGCGCCGACTTTCGGGCCCGCCTGCCAGGAAGCCGCGAAGGCGCTCGCCGTCGCGAGCAGAAATCTTTCGGCGCGAACTGGGTTAACCAGTGGGTATCTCCTCGCGGTTCGTCTCTCGCGGCTAGCTACTGTCCGCTCATCAGCAAATTCGGATGCCGTCCTATGCCGCTCGGTGCGTGTTCGCGCGGCGAGACCAAGCGTCGCCGTTCACTTGTGTGTCCGCGCATCCCCGGCGCAGACTGCGGGCGGATGGCACGTCATGGGTGGCGATCGGTAACGCGATGCAAACGAGGCGCTACGCGACTCGCAGCATCCGTGCTGCTCACTCTCGGCGCAGCTTACGCCACCGAGTGCGCCGCACAGCCGAGCCCGAAACCCGACACCAACGCCGCCGCTGATGCGGAGACGGTCACACCGCCAGTCCGCTATTTCTTCCACGATCTGAACCCGGACGCGCTGGTTCGCGACGGTCGTCGTGTCTGGTTCAAGCCGATCGTCGCCCTGATCGGCGACTACACGTTCTTCGATCAGGATGACGCGAGCATGAGTCAAGTCGGCGAGCAGGAAGACACGGCCGATCTGCGCGCCGGACGCTTCGGGATTCTGTTTCGTTCGAAGGGCCACCTGCCCTGGGAAGCCTACTTCGCCACTGATTATCAGGAATCGCGGACGCGCGAGGACGATGTCTTTCAGCTGTACGACTTTCGGTTTCGTATTCCCATCGGGCGACTGAAGCTAGACCTCGGCAAGCAAAAGCAGCCGTTCGTCTACGAGGTCGTTGGGCTGTCGCTCACAAACCCGCAGCAGGAGCGCATCCTGTCGCCGTTCTTCGTCACGCGCAGCATCGGCGCCCAGCTTTCGGGTCAGCTCGCAGGCGACCGGATGACTTGGGCCGCAGGCTGGTTCAACGATTGGCTCGAGAGCGGAGCGACCTTCAGCGACAATGCCAACGACTATGTTGCTCGTGTCACGGGGCTCGTGACGGTGTCAGCGGACAACCGGGACTACTTGCACGTTGGCCTTGGGCTGCGGCGTGTCGGACCGGACGCTGGGGGAATACGGCTCTCCGGGCGTCCCGAGTCGAACGTGGCGGATAAGTATCTCGATACCGGCGAATTTCAGGCCGACTATTCGGACGAGCTGTCGCTCGAGCTCTCGTGGGACCGCGGACCCTTCGCGCTGATCATGGAGCACGTCGAGAGTCGCGCCGACGCGCCCGACAGCGGTAACCCCCGTTTCTCGGGCAGCTATCTGACACTGTCCTGGATCATCACCGGCGAGAGTCGTGTCTATAACCGCGCCCTCGGTTACGCCGGTGCGGTCGCGCCGATCCATCGTTCCGGCGCGCTCGAGCTGGTCGCTCGCTACTCTGAGATCGATCTCACGGACGGCGGGATCGAGGGCGGTGAGCTCGGCAAGTCCCACTTCGGCGTCAACTGGTGGTCATCGCAGCAGTGGAAAATCGGTCTCTCGTACGGCGACGCCGACCTCGACCGCAACGGCATCCAGGGCAATACGCGGATGGTGCTGGCTCGCGTGCAGTGGTTTTACTGAGGCGTCGGGATCGAGCGCCAAGGGGGCAGGCGTATGCCGGCGCCGCGGCTCTCGACGAAACGCTGGAGGAGATGGTCGAATCGGCGAAGCGCAACCACACGCACTGAGGTCGTCATGCACGCCGGTTACTCTACGATGTGATCGTCACGTTTTTCGATCGGCCTCTCGGCGCTGGACGCGGATAGGCGCGTATTCGCGAGATCGGCATCGATGGTGGCTAGCAGTCGCGCGCACGGACGCGCGCTCTAGCGCGAGGGTAATAGTGGGGGTAACTCGGCAAGTAGGCGACCTTGAACAACACCGGGAAACCCATCGCGAGGGTGCGCGTAAGAGCCATAGTGTCAAAGCCGCCTGCGGGTCGCGACGTAACACTCCCCACCTACGCAAGATAGAATCTTCGAAATGCGCGAGCCGTCTTCGAGGAGACTCACATGGTCATCAGCCTGAAGGTCAACGGGGCGACCCGCTCGGTCGATGCCGAGCCGGACACGCCGCTGCTCTACGTGCTGCGCAACGATCTCGAGCTCAATGGCGCCAAATACGGCTGCGGCATGACCCAATGCGGCACCTGCACGGTGCTGGTCAACGGCGCGGCGACACGGTCCTGCGTGACGCCGGTCGGCTCGATCGAGGGAAACGAGGTGACCACGCTCGAAGGGCTCGGCACGCTCGATAAGCCGCACCCGTTGCAGAAGGCCTTCATCGATGAACAGGCGGCTCAGTGCGGCTATTGCGCGAGCGGCATGATCATGGCGGCGGCCGACCTCCTCAACCGCAATCCGCAACCGCAGGAGGCTGACGTGCGGGCAGCGCTCGCCGACAATCTGTGCCGCTGCGGCACCCACAACCGGATCATCCGCGCAGTGCTACGCGCAGCAAAGGGGGCGGCATGAATACCAAACGCCGCGACTTTCTCAAGTCCGCCGGCGGCATCGCCGTCGCCTTCAGCTGGAGCGTGCCGACAGTCCTCGCCCAGCAGGCGGCGCGTCCCGCTCTTCCCGGCAGCCTCAATACCAACCGCATGCTGGACGGCTGGATCCGCGTCAACCCGGCCGGCACGATCACGGTGTTCACCGGCAAGTGCGAGCTGGGCCAGGGCATCTTGACCGCGCTTACGCAGATAGCGGCCGAGGAGCTGGATGTCGCGTACGAGCGCGTCGAGATAGTCTCGGCCGATACGGCGCGCACGCCCAACGAGGGGATGACCGCCGGCAGCCTGTCGGTCGAGAACAGCGGCACGGCGCTGCGCTTCGCCTGCGCCGAGGCGCGCCAGATCCTGTTCGAGCTGGCCGCCGCGAAGCTCGGCGTCGCCGTCGCCAACCTGTCCGTATCGGACGGAACGGTGACCGGCTCCGGGAAGGTCACCTACTGGGAGCTCGCACGCGAAGCGAACCTGGAGCGCGAGGCCTCGGCCCAGGCGAAGCCGAAACCGCCCGCGCAGCACAGGATAGTCGGCCGCAGCATCCCGCGCCGCGACATTCCGGCCAAGATGACGGGCGGCGCCGCCTTCGTGCAGGACTTGCGGCTTCCCGGCATGGTGCATGGCCGCGTGGTGCGGCCGCCACGCTATGGCGCCGGGCTCGACAGCTTCGATGAGGCCAAGGTCAAGGCGATGCCGGGCGTCATCGCGGTGGTGAGTGACGGCAGCTTTCTCGGCGTGGTGGCGCAGCGCGAGGAGCAGGCCATCAATGCGCGGCTCGTCCTGATCGCATCCGCCAAGTGGTCGGGCGGCTCCGAGTTGCCCGATCCGGCGAAGATGTACGAGCAGCTCATGTCCCTGCGCAGCGAGGACAGGGTGATCGGCGAAAGGGACGCGCCGGTGCCGGCCGGCGCCACGGTGATCGAGGCGACGTACCATCGGCCCTATCAAGCGCATGCCGCGATCGCGCCTTCCTGCGCGCTGGCCGAGCTCAAGGACGGCAAGCTTGCGGTCTGGACCCATAGCCAGGGCGTCTTCCCGCTGCGTGCCACCCTCGCCAGGGCGCTCGGTCTTGAGCCGCGCGACATCCGCTGCATCCACGCCGAAGGGGCCGGCTGCTACGGTCACAACGGCGCCGACGACGTCGCCTTCGACGCCGCCATGCTGGCGCGCGCCGTCGATGGGCGGCCGGTGCGGCTGCAATGGATGCGTGACGACGAGTTCAAGTGGGAGCCCTACGGCCCTGCCATGACCATGAAGGTCAAGGGCGCCGTCGCCGGCGGCCGAGTAGTCGACTGGGCATTCGACGTCTGGAGCCAGAGCCACAACATGCGGCCGGGCGATCCAGACGGTATCAACCTGCTCGGAAGCTGGTACCTCGCCGATGCGAAGCGGCCCGGGCCGGCGCGCCATGCCGCACAGCCGAACGGCGCGGGCGACCGCAACGCTCTCACGCTCTACGATTTCCCGCGCCAGCGCACCACGCATCACCTGCTCATGGACAATCCTGTGCGTACCTCGGCGCTGCGCTCGCTCGGCGCCTATGCCAACGTATTCGCGATCGAGTCCTTCATGGATGAGCTCGCTGCCGCCGCCGGCATCGACCCCGTGGCGTTCCGCCTCGCGCACATCAAGGACGAGCGCGAGCGCGCCGTGATCGAGGCCGTGGCCAGGGCCGCCGCCTGGAAACCGGGCGAGAAGGGCGACGGCCGGCGCGGCCGCGGCATCGGCTATGCGCGCTACAAGACCGTGGCCACCTACAATGCGGTGATAGCCGAGGTTGAAGTGGATCGCGCCACCGGCATCGTCAAGGTGCCGCGCATCTGGACCTCGGCCGATGCCGGGCAGATCATCAATCCCGACGGCCTGACCAACCAGATTGAAGGCGGCGTCATCCAGTCGGCGAGCTGGACCCTGCGCGAGCACGTGCGATTCGACCGCAACGGGATTCTGTCTCAGGACTGGATGACCTATCCGATCCTGACCATGCCGGACGTGCCCACGGTCGAAACCGTGCTGATCGACCGACCGAACGAACGTGCGCTCGGTGCCGGCGAAGCCGCGCAAGGGCCGACGGCGGCCGCCATCGCCAATGCGTTCGCAGCGGCGACCGGCAGGCGTATCCGCGAGCTGCCGTTGACGCCCGAGCGGGTGAAAGCGGCCCTGGCGTCGTGATTGATCAGAGGCTGGCACTGGGGGCAGACTAACCACGGCTGCACATACGTGGGCGGGGATGTGATTCCGTCGTTTTAGCAATGTCACTGCGAAGGGGGATCCAATGGATTCGAAGAACAGCCGCAGAGAGCTTCTTAAAGCCAGCGCCGCGTTAGCCGGTGGAATCACGTTGGGCCTAGGGGGTAAGGCCCAAGCCCAAGAGCACAACCATGCGGCGACTCCAGGTAGCGAGAACGGCTCGCCGATGATTCACGGCAGCCAGGAGCAGATCGCATACGGCCAGCGCTCCAAATACGTGACCTCCGTGCGCGTACAGCATCCCATCGGCGGCAGGCCGTCACCCGACGTGTTTGGCAAGACGTTCCACATAGCCACGCCGTTGCAGGATTCCGTTGGCGTGATCACGCCATCGTCGTTGCACTATGTCGCGACGACCCGCGGCTCCTACCTGCCGGACATCGACCCCACGCAGCACACGCTGACGATACACGGCCTGGTGGATCGGCCCCTGACCCTCACCACGGACGAATTGAAGCGCTTCCCGTCAGTCACCCGGTTGCACTTCATCGAGTGTGCGGGTAACCGGCACAACGGGCAGCAAAGGACCGTGCAGGATACGCACGGCATGACAAGCTGCGCCGAATGGACCGGAGTGCTGCTGTCCACGCTGCTCAAGGAATGCGGCCTGAAAAGCAGCGCGAAATGGTTCGTCTCTGAAGGCGCCGAGGAAGTAAAGGGCGCATCGAGCATACCCATCGCCAAAGGGATGGACGACTGCATGATCGCCTACGGCATGAACGGCGAGCCCTTGCGGCCACAGCAAGGGTTTCCAGTGCGCATCATGGTTCCCGGATTCGAGGGCATCTACCACACCAAGTGGCTGCGGCGCATCAAGCTCGTTGACCGGTTTTACATGAACTACAACGAATTCGGGCATCTGCGTCCGGAGGACAAAGAGCTTGCGCTCGGCGAACAGATCGGGCCCAAGTCGGTCATCACGTACCCGTCCGGCACACAGCAGCTGCCTGGCCCCGGATTCTATGAGATCAGCGGGCTCGCCTGGTCCGGCGGCGGCGCCGTCAAGACCGTGGAAGTATCCACCGATGGCGGGAAGAAGTGGAGCCGCGCCCAGTTCAAGACCACTCCGCAACGCATGGCGCACGTCCGATTCGGCTATGAGTGGCGATGGGATGGAACCGAGACCGAGATTCTGTCGCGCTGCACCGACGAGATCGGGCAGAGGCAGGCAATGCGGGAGGAGATTGCGAATTGGTGGAACGTACCCTTCGAGCGGAACTACCGCGTGCCCGGGCTCGACAACAGCATCATGCCCTGGAAAATCGCCCGGGACGGGAGCGTGACCAATGGGCTCGCGTAAGACGCTCAAGGTTCCCAATGCTTAAGGTTGTCACGATTCCGCTGCTGCTGGGGAGCCTCGTGGGGAGCCCCGCCATCGCGCAGTCACCCACCTATGGCGTAGGACGCACGCCGACAGCGGAAGAGCTCCGCCGCATGGACATCGCGGTTGGTCCCACAGGAGAGGAACTCCCGCCCGGTCGCGGCACGGCCAAGGAAGGGGCACAGCTCTTCTTGCAGAAGGGGTGCATCGGCTGCCACGGCGCAGCGGGCGCAGGGGGATTGGCGCCCGCATTGGTATCGAAACAAGGCGCGGATGTTCCTGTCTGGCAAAAGGAGCGCATCCTGCCACTGCGCTCGCCGTATGCGACGACGGTGTGGGATTACATCAATCGGGGCATGCCACTCGGGCTCGAGGGGACTATGACTCCCGATGAGGTCTACTCGTTGACGGCCTACCTGCTCTTCCTCAATAACGTGATTCCGGAGGACCAGGTACTAGACCAGCAGAGTCTGCCGGAGGTCACGATGCCGATTGGCGATGAATTCGGCAAGCCGCATGAGTTTAAGCTCAACGCGCCAAGGCTTAAGGGTTACCCCTACTAGAGCGGGTTGGGGGTTACGTTGGCTTCGGCGGCTGGAGCCGCAGACGACGCTGCGACTTTGGCAATCGCTCGATGCCGTACGCGATCTCGGCGATCACGGGCCGGGGAATCGATACGTCCTCGCGGTTTGCGGAGTGAAGCCTCGCGACGACGCGCTGATCTACCTTCATCAACGCCGAGACGGCGTTCGTATCGAGCACGTACTTCACAGGTCTGGAGGCGCCTTGGACCCTCGTGCCGCGCGGACGGCCGCCAACAGCTCATCGACCGCATCGGCAGTTGCGCGGTCCGTATATCAACGCCAACGCTCTCGTCACTCGCGATCGCGACGAAGCCGTCCTTCACAGAGCCGTTGATCAGGGATTTTTCCGGCATTGCTGCCATGTTGCAGACGCGCGGCTGTTTCCGCCAGGTGGACTCGACCTCAACGAATAGTGAATCGAGTGCCTAGACGCGAAAAGACGTACTAACCGAAGCGCGCACTCAGGCTCTGGAGTTGCCTCTGACTCGCGCCAGCTGCGCGGTAAGGTTGTCGTCGCGTCGACCGACGCGTTCGCGCGTCTCTAGTGTGGCGTGTCGGCCGGCATTTGCGCCGTCAGCTCGCCCGCCTGATCGCCCAAGCGGCCTTTCGGCAACTCGGTCTTGATCTCGTACGTCTGTCCCGCGCGCACCGTGAGCTCCGTGTTGAACGGTTGGTAGCCCGGCAGCGCGATCGTGAAACGATAGGTGCCGGCGGACATCCGCATACCGCGGCGTCCATCGAAGCGGTCGGTGTGTCCGACGTACGAGTCGTTGACGAAAATTGCGGCGTCCTCGGGCTTCACCGAGATCCGCACCTGAGCGGTATCGTCCTTGTCGGGGTAGGTCACGTCGGCCGCCGGCGTCATCGCAAGCCGGTATTCCTGTCGGGTGTCCGGCTCCACGGCAACGGTGCTCGCGACGTCCTCGTAGCCAACGAGCTTGAACAACAACGTGTGCGGGCCCGGAACAAGCACCAGGCGTCCTTTCCCTTCCAGGTCCTTCACGAACCCCACGTACTGGCCGTCGAGCCATAGCCCCGCATTGCGCTCGATCCGGCTCGCGGCTTCGATCTCGACCTCGCCCTGTAGCGGATTGCCCGCGATTGCGTCCGCGGCAAGGCACCAAGAGGCCACGCCCAGCAATACAGTTGCGGTTCTCATCGATGGTCTCCGTCGATCCATAAGGCTCGATGATAACAACGGCCCGTGCCGACGTCCCCGTGACGTAGGTCTCATCGGCGGCGATCCACTATTCGCCGGGACGTTCGCCGGAACCGTCGCCGAAGGGCGACAACGTGAGCCCACGCGCTTGGAATTGACACCGGCTGCGGGGAGACGACACTGGCCTCGAAGTTCTGGGGGATTACAGAGCGAGAACACTGATGGGTGGGCTGGACGTTGAACTGCAGCGGATCGCCGGCGGCCGCCATCATGATCCATTTGCGGTGCTCGGTAGGCACGTGCAGGGTGATCGGGTTTTGGTTCGCGCCTACATTCCGTACGCTGAGGACGTCGCCATCGCCGAGGGCGAGATCGTGCTGGGGCGCGTCGGCGACAGCGATTTCTTCGAGTGGCAAGGTGACTCGTCCACCGTGCCCGAGCGATACCGGCTGATTTGGCGAGACGCGGATCATCGCGAGCACATAGCGCACGATCCTTACGCATTTCCGCCGCAGCTCAAGGAGGCAGATCTCGAGCTCTTTTCGCGCGGCGCCCACCATGAGTCCTACGAGCTCCTCGGTGCACACGAGCGCGAAGTGGGGGGCGTGGCCGGCGTGTTGTTCGCGGTCTGGGCGCCCAATGCGGGGAGAGTCAGCGTTGTCGGTGACTTCAACCGGTGGGACGGCCGTCGTCATCCGATGCGCGTTCGGCGCAACGGCGTGTGGGAACTCTACATACCCGACCTGAGCCCAGGCGCGCTCTACAAGTTCGAGATTCGGAACCGCGACACGGGTGCGGTCTTTCTCAAGGCGGACCCGTTCGGCCGGGCATTCGAGCGCAGGCCGCGCACAGCGTCGATCGTGGTGCCTGCTACCCCGTACTCCTGGAGCGATCAGGGGTGGCTCGCTCAGCGGCGGCAGCGCGACTGGCAACACCTGCCGATGTCGATCTACGAGGTCCATTTGGGATCTTGGCAGCGCGGGCCCGAGGGGGAAACGCTCTCCTACCGAGCGCTCGCCCCCGCGCTCGCGGAGTATGTCGCCGAGCTCGGTTTCAGCCACATCGAGCTGCTGCCGATCACCGAGCATCCATTCGACCTTTCGTGGGGCTATCAGACTACCGGCTATTTTTCGCCCACCAGCCGTTTCGGCTCCGCAGACGATTTTCGATTCCTCGTCGATCACTGCCATCAACGCGGGATCGGCGTGTTGCTCGACTGGGTGCCTGCGCACTTCCCAAAGGATGCGCACGGACTCGCTCGGTTCGATGGGACGGCCCTCTTCGAGCACGAGGATCCCAGAAAAGGCGAACATCTCGACTGGGCGACGCTGATTTTCAATTATGGGCGCAATGAGGTGAAGTCGTTTCTGATCTCCAGCGCGATGTTCTGGCTCAAGGAATGCCACATCGACGGCCTCCGCGTGGACGCTGTGGCGTCGATGCTCTATCTCGACTACTCGCGCACGGACTGGGTGCCAAACGTGTATGGCGGTCGCGAGAATCTCGAAGCTATCCACTTTCTGCGTGAGCTCAACAGCGTGGTGCATGAAAGGGCGCCCGGCGCCTTGATGATCGCAGAAGAGTCGACGGCCTGGCCTCAAGTTACGCGGCCGACCTACCTCGGCGGGTTGGGTTTCGATCTGAAATGGAACATGGGCTGGATGAACGACACTCTCGCGTACATATCGCAGGACCCGATACACCGGCGGTACCATCACGACCGGTTAACGTTCAGCATGCTTTATGCTTTCACGGAGAACTTCTTGCTGCCGTTCTCGCACGACGAGGTCGTGCACGGCAAACAATCGATGCTGCACAAGATGCCGGGCGACGAATGGCAGAAGTTCGCGAACCTGCGCGTGTTGTATACCTATTTCTTTACGCATCCGGGCAAGAAGCTACTCTTCATGGGCACCGAGTTCGGACAGGGCAACGAGTGGAACAGCGCAGGCGTTCTTGACTGGTGGGTCCTGCGCTACCCCGTGCACTCCGGCGTGCAACGCCTCGTCAAGGATCTCAATAGGCTCTACCACAATTCGCCCGAGCTCTTTTCCCACGAGTTCGATTGGCAGGGCTTCGAATGGATCGACTGCCACGATGCCACGCAATCGGTGCTGAGCTTCGTGCGGAGAGCCGGCGATAGATTCTTCGTTGTCATCGTGAATCTGACGCCGGTACCCAGGTGGAGCTACCGGATTGGCTTGCCTGCGCCGGGACGCTACAGGGAGGTTCTCAACTCGGACTCCGAATTCTACGGCGGCAGCAATCTCGGCAACGGAGGCGCGTGTCTTGTTGCCGAGCCGATACCGTGGATGGGCCGGCCTTGGTCGCTGAGCCTGCTCGTGCCGCCGCTTGCGGGCATCATCCTTGCGCCCGTGAGGGACTGAGGAGTCGATAGGCCGCGTGTGCGACGCGGAAGCCTACGCGTTTCTCACAAGCGCCGACGTTGTGATGGACGTCTCACGAGTTGCCGCGTGGCTGGCCTTAACATCGCGCCCATCGGTCAGGCGACAACTGGCTTCGACGAGGGTACGCATCATGCAGCACCGGTATCGCAATCCACTGTTTCTCGTTCTGATCGTGGCGATCGTCGTTGCTCCCTTGCAGTGGAGCTATGCGGGTGTCATCAGTACGCAGCAATACCTCGAGGTTACTGATCGCGACGCGAAGCTGGCGCGCATCGATACGGTGTTGGCACGCGCGGAAGTCCGCGCCGAGCTCGAGCGACTCGGGGTGGATCCGGTCGCGGCGCAGGAGCGAATCGCTGCGCTCACGAACGAAGAGCTGGAGCTGTTGGCCACTGATCTCGAGAACTTGCCGGCAGGCGGCAGTCTCATCGCCGTGGTCGGCGTCGTATTCATCGTGATACTGATCCTCGAGCTCTGCGACGTCATCGACATCTTCAAGAAATTCTAGGTCGCGCGGTCTAGCGGGCCTTCTCGGCTGCGGCGCGCTCATCGGCCCGGGCGCCGCTCAAGATGTTGAACATCGCCAAATTGCCCTCGTGGCAGGCGTACTCGAACATCCCGTAGCTGTCGTCGCGCTTGAGCGGATACTGCATCGTCCACGGCGCGGTCCACGTCTCTGGATCGTCGATCATCATCACATAGTCGATCGTGTCATCGGCCGTGCGCGTGAACCGCTCCGCGATCATGAGCGCTTCGCTATGGCGCTGGCCGCCACCGTTGACGCCCACGGCCGTGCGATCCGTGAAGTTGGTGGTCTCCACGACCAGCGTGTCGCCTTCGAAGCGCCCGCGCGAATCGCCCAGCCACATCTTGATGGCGGGGCTCGCGTGCGGCCGGCCGTCGAGCGGCACGATCCGCGTCTCGTGGATCATCTCGTTGACGATGGCCACGTAGCCCGGCGCTTGCACGATCTGATTACCGTTGTTGTAGATCACCGGCAGGATCGAGCCCGAGAGGCCGCGCGTGATGCAACGATCATAATTGCTGCGATCGGTGTACGAGTCTGCCGGACCGCGGGTCTCGCGGTACGTGCGCAGAGCGGCTTGCCGTTCCTGTGCTTGCTGCGTGTATGGAGGCATTCGGCCGTTCGGCGGATCCACGATCAACGACGCTTGGCGTTGCGGCTCGCCGCGCTCGAGCCAATGCGGCGGCGGTGAGACCGGGCCGCCGACGTCGCCGCCCGGCGTGCTGGTGGCGGCCTCGAGGTCGAAGTCGGCGTTGTCCTGCTCGGCTTGCCGCGCGAACTGCGCCTCGCGCGCCGCGAACTCTTCGTCGGTCAGCACGTTGCGCGCGCCGAGCGCTTCGGGGCGTTGCATCGGCACGCCAACCAGGTGTGTGCCGGGCCAAATGCCCTGGAGATCGGGGTCACCCCAGGGCGTGCGCGGCACGACATAGGCGCCGGTGGCGGACACGGCGGGCGTCCCTTCCGTGCCGGGCTTCGCGGTGGGGCCGCAGCCGGTCAGGGCCAGAGCGCCCACGAGCGGCAGGGTCGTCGAGCGAAGCAGCTTCTTGGCGCGCATGACCCGCCCTGGCGGGTGGAGACCGAGCGCCGACAGTCCAAGGGCAACTAGTCGGCGCTCCACGTCTTGAGTCCTCGCTCAGCGCGGCTCGATGCGGAGCACCGCGCCTTCGTCTTCGTCTGTCAGCACGTAGAGGAGGCCGTCGGGGCCTTGTTTCACGTCGCGAACGCGTTGGCGCAGGTCTACGAGCAGCGATTCGCGGCGCAGCTCTTCCATCTTTTCATTGAAGAGGACGCGGTCGAGGTGCCCCGTGCCCGGAATCTCACCGGTGCGTAGGCCGCCGACGAACAGGTCGCCTTTCCACTTCGCCAATTTGTCGCCCGTGTAGAAAGCGAAACCCGAGACGGCGATGGCGGGGGTCCAGTAGACGACCGGAGGCTCGAAGTTCTCATGCGTCGGCAGCTTGGCCTGCCACGGGCCGGGGTACGTGCGGCCGTAGCTCACGAGCGGCCAACCGTAGTTCTTGCCGGCGCGGATGATGTTGAGCTCATCGCCACCGTTCGGGCCGTTCTCGCTCTGCCAGACCTCGCCCGTCACGGGATGCACGGCGAGGCCGAGCGAGCTGCGATGGCCGAGCGTGTAGATTTCCGGCTTATAGCCCGCTTGCCCGACGAACGGGTTGTCGTTCGGCGCGCTGCCGTCGTCGCGAATGCGCAAGACCTTGCCCGACGTGGTGTCCTTGGCCTGGGCATCGCCGCCGCTCGTGGCGATGTAGAGCATGCCGTCGCGGCCGAAGACGATCGGCGTGGCACCACCCGTGGTCTCGTCACCGACCCAGACGTCCTTGACGTCCGTGAGGCCCGAATTGCTCCACTTGGCGCGCGCCACGGCCACCGCATTCCGGTCGCCGACTCGCTTCGTGTAGCTCACGTACAGCCATTGGTTTTGCGCGAACTGCGGGTGCAGCGCGATGTTCATGTAGCCGTGAACAGCCCCGGGCATACCGGACTCGCCGGTCGAGTAGGCCATCGGGCCGCCGCTCACGGGGTTCGGATCGAGCACGCCGTTGCGAATCGCGCGGAGTTGGCCGTTGCGCTGCGCGACGAGCAGCGTGCCGTCGGGCAGGAACGTGAGGCTATAGGGGAATGACAGCGCTTTCGTCACGACGACGACGCGAATGTCCTGGCCTTCGCCGGTGGCGTAATCGAAGGGACCATTGCCGAGCGGCTTGTTGGCGAGGCCGGTCGGTGCGACCGGAATCCCGGATTGAAAAGGAATGTTGGCGTGTTGTGCGAGCGCCGACTGTGCGCCGAGTGTGGTGAGCAGCAGACCGACGAGCGAGCCGCGGAGCGCCGTAGCGTGCCGCGGAAAACGTGCGATTGACATGAATTCGACCCCCAGGTTGGAGAGGGCAGTATAGGGCGACTCCGGCGCGTGCCCAAGACTTCCCGAACTCTGGTCTGGCGCATCACGAGAGAAATTTGGACAGCGGCGCTGCGCGACCGTAGCGAGTTCGCTATGATTCTTGCCGACTTGAACGATCACTACACGAGTTTCAGGGGGAAGAGATGCGCTACGGTTTCTTGGTTGCGGCGGTTACGGCCGTCGTCCTGTCCGCGGCAACCCCGGTGAATGGCGTAGCGCAGGCCGCGCCGGTGCGAATCGGCGGCCACCCGAACCTGAACGGCATTTGGCAGTCGATGAGCACGGCCAACTGGAACCTCGAGGGTCATGCGGCGACACCGCTCAACGATTTCTGGCGGCTCGGCTCGATCGGTGCGATTCCGGCCGGGCAGAGCGTGGTCAAGGAAGGCAAGATCCCCTACCTGCCGGAAGCGTTGGCGAAGCGTGAAGAGAACCGCGCCGGCTGGCCGAAGACCGACCCCGAGGCGGCGTGCTACTTGCCGGGAATCCCACGCGCCACCTACATGCCGTATCCGTTTCAAATCGTGCAGGGCGACGACGATATCCTGTTCGTCTACGCGTTCGCGAACGCCAACCGCGCCGTCCACATGCACGACCATCGCACGCTCGACGAAGTGCCCGTAGACCTCTGGATGGGTTGGTCCAACGGGCGCTGGGAGGGCAATACGCTCGTCGTCGAGGTCATCGCCAACGACGATCGCACCTGGTTCGACCGAGCCGGCAATCACCACAGCAGCGCGCTGAAGGTCACCGAGCGTTATACGCCGCTCGACCAGAATCGCTTGCAGTACGAAGCCACGATCGACGATCCGGAGACGTTCTCGGCACCGTGGACGATTTCACTGCATCTGTATCGGCACACCGAGCCGAACGCCGAGCTACTCGAGTTCAAGTGCGTCGAGTTCTCCGAGCATCTGCTCTACAACGAATTCCTCAAGGAGCCGCGCCCGTAGCCCAAGGGCTTTGGCGGTGCTCGATTGGTCGCTTTAGGAGCAATAGAGATGAAAGTCATGCGAATCAGCAGTTGGCTCAAAGTCCTCGGTGGCGCGCTGTTCGCGGCTGCCGCGGCGCCGGTCGTCGCGCATCATTCGTTTGCCGCGGAGTTCGATATCAATCGGCCGATCAAGCTCGACGGTGTCGTGACGAAGATGCAGTTCAGCAACCCGCATTCCTGGTTGCACATCGAGGTCACGACGGAGTCCGGCGAGAAACAGCAGTGGATGGTCGAGGGCGGTGCGCCGAACGCACTGATTCGCCACGGCTGGAACCGGAATTCGGTGCCACCAGGCGTCAAAGTTCACGTCGAGGGCTTCCAGGCCAAGGATCGTTCGTTCCGCGCGAGCGGTCGCGACATCACGCTGCCGGATGGCTCATCCTTGTTCATGGGACAGGGTGGCGCGGCGGCGCCGAGCGCGGAATCAAGCCCGGAATAAGGGCTCAAAGCTGGCCGAGGGCTGCGGCCGTTACTCTCCGCGGTTGACGTCGAACACTTCCGCGCCTTCGCTCGGTCGACCGTAGATCCCTTGACCCTGCGCCCGTTGCGGTGGCGACAGCCCCTTCGCGACGGCGTCGGCCACTTCACGCTCGAACGCACGTTCGCCACTCAGAGCATGGCCGACGGCGCCGTTGCCTTCATGGCACGAGTATTCGAACGTCTCGTAGTTCGGCTGCGTCGTGATCATGAGCCGGTACGTAAACGGTGCCGTGTAGGTGACGGGATCGTTGACGGTCGCGATGTACTCGATCATATCGGGATCGACGCGAGTGAAGCGTTCGGTGAGCATCATCGCGTCGCTGTGCCGCGTGCCGTTGCCATTGCCGCCGATGCTCGTCTTGTCGGTGAAGTTCTTCGTTTCGACGACGAGCGTGTTGCCTTCCCAGTGGCCGCGCGAGTTCCCCATGACTTGGCGGATGCCGTCGTCGAGGTGCGGCCGGTCGTCGATGGGGATGATGCGTGTGTCGTGGATCATCTCGTAGCTGATGGCCACGGAGCCCGGGCTCTGCACGATGCGCATGCCGTTACCGTAGATCACCGGCAGCGTCGAGCCGATCACGCCGCGTGTGATGCAGCGATCGTAAAGCGTGAAATCCTCGAACTCGTTGAACGGTCCGGGACCGAAAGTGCCGCGATCGCGATTAGCGGCCCGCGCCTTACCGGCGGCCGTCATCTCCGGAACGCGGCCGTTCGGCGGGTCGACGACGAGCGACGAGTAGCCGAAAGTCCGAATGCCCCATTCGTTGCGCAGAAACGTTTCGCGGTTCGCAGCTAGGTCTTTCCCACCTTCGTCGCGGCTCGCGCGTTGCTGAAACTCCTCGGGTGTCAGCGTGTCACGCGTGCCGAATGCTTCGGGCCGCTGGTTGGGTACGCTGCGCATGTCGTCCGTGCTCCACACGCCTTCGAAGCTCGGCTCGCCCCAGGATGTGCGCGGCGCTTTCCAGTTGCGGTCCTTGACGGCGGCAGCCGTGGACTCTGCCGCCACTGCACGGACAGCCGACGGCGTGGCTGTGGGGCCTCCGCCAAAACCTTGTGCGCTGGCCGGCGCGGAGAGGACCGCGGCGATGCCCGCGACGAGCGCGCAGAAAACCGGAACAGTGCGACGCATGGCGGACTCCTTCGCGGCGATGGGTCTACGGAAGGCCGCAGAATAGGCCATCCGTGGGGCGTTCTCCATTCGCGCTGCCTCTATTTTTCTGCGCCGAAGGCCTCGTCCCGCATGCTCCGAACCAACTCGCGAACCTGCTCGGCGTAGCGGCGAATCTCCGCGTCGTGCGCGGTGACGAGCGCTCCTGCCATTCGCACCGGGTCGCCGAAAAAGAAGCGCTCGTAGAGCACCTGGCGTCCGGCGAATGCCGACAGCGCCGTGTCCCAAGCGAGCCGAAACAGGGGGATGCGCTCGAAGGCGTCGGCACGCGCCGCTTGGTAATAGTGCCGGATGTCTTCCGCCAGGGGGCCTCCGAGGTCTTGCTCGGTGGGCATGGCCACGAGACCGCTGGCGCCGATCTGCTGAATGATCTCGATCATTCGCGGATAGAGCCGCGGAAATAGATTGCGGGCTGCGTCGAGCGGGTTCCAGGCGGGGCGCAGCACGCCCCATTCGTCGACGACGGCGTCGGCTTCGGCCGCGCGGAGAAACGCGCGCATCGTTTCGAGCGTCACCCAAATTTCCGCCAACTTCTCCTGAATGTGCTGATAGGTTTCGACGCCGATCGAGCTCACGAGCAATGCAGCGAGGCCGAGCACGAACTCGGTCTTGGCGATGTTCTTCACCACGACCTGATGCGCCATCCCCGCTGCTGCGCCAGTGCGTGCATAGGCCGTATTGCAGCGCTCGACGTCGCGATACAGCAGCACGTTCTCCCACGGCACGCGGACATCGTCGAAGACCACCACCGCATCCATTTCCTCGAACCGCGAGGAGAGCGGATGATCGAAGTGCGAGCGCCCATAGTCGACGCTTTCGCGGCAGATGAAACGCAGCCCCGGTGTATCGTTCGGGATGATGAAGCCGAACGCGTAGGGTGCGTCGTCGGCGGAGCTCTTCAGCAGCGTCGAGGGCATCACCATGATCGCGTCCGCGATGGGTAGCGTCGCAAGCATGCGGCAGCCACGAATCACGAGACCCGAGTCGGTCTCGGTCTTCACTCTGGCCGCCAAAAATGGGTCGGCCTGCTGCGAGGGGCCCACTGCTCGATTGGCCTGCGGCGGAATGAGCGAATGCGTGAGGCACAGATCCTGGTCGCGCAGCTCCGTATGCAGGCGCTGCGCATTGCTGCCGAAGCGTGCGTCGGCGGCAGCGAAGAATGCTGCGCCCGCGGCGTAGGCGCTGAGTGCACGATTGAGGTAGTCCGGCACCCGGCCCATCATGCCGTGCGTGTGCTGCGCCCAGACAGCCATGGCGCGACTGATGCTCGCAAGGTCCGCGGCGGTTCGTGGCAGCAGGAACGAGCGGGCCACGGGTCGGCCCGAGCTCGGCGATTCGAACAAGCAGACGTCGGCATGTTGCCACTGCAAGTCGTAGAGCTCGGCGAGGGTCCCCACGCCACCGCGGAAGGCCGGATGCGTCGTGGCGTCGGCTACCGGTTCGCCGCGGTACCAGAGTGCCGGCGGGCGCCGCCGGAGTCGTTCGAGCACCTGTTGTCCATGCCGCGCGCCCGTGCCGTCGCTCGATGGCGTTGCGCTCATGACGCCGCGGTCGCCCGGCTCTGCACTGCGAGGTCGAGCTCGGCCAGCTCGGCGGCGCTGAGCCCCGGGCTGAAATGCCGAATGCGGTCGACGATGTCGACGGTCTCGAAGTAGGGGTGGGCGCAGCCGGCGTGAATGAAGCCGCCCGGGTTGAAGCGGTACTCCTCGAAGAACACGACCGCGATGCGCCAATCGCCTTTGGCAATGAGCTCTTTACAGGCGCGGCAGTGTGCGCGGCCCGTTGGAGCACGCTCTGCCCCGTGGATTCGTGGCACCCGCCGATGTTCGATGCCGAAGCGGGCCGCAGCTGCCAGGGAGGCGTCCACGGCGCTCGCGTCCGCATTGGCGGTTTCGAGGAATGGCTCCGGACGTTGATACGCGGCACACCGGACGTGGAACCACAGTGTCATCTCGCCGTCGCCGAACGCATTGGGCTGGCGCTCGCCGAAGCGCAGCTCATCCTTGGCGATTGGCTGGCCACAGCCGCGGCATTTGGCGCGGCCGCTCGAAGCGGGTTCGATGACGTGCGGCACACTGCAATTATAAGCGGCGGACGCGTCGCCCGCGCATGCTATGTGGCACGGCGTACCGTCTGCTAGGCTTTGGCACCCACGCACGCGCGGCGAGATCAGCTTTGACCACTTCTTCTGCGGCCACCTCGCAGCAGGCGACCGGTACCGCCTTCGCGATTCTCGCCGCGATCAGCTTCTGTCATCTGCTGAACGACATGATGCAGTCGTTGTTGCCGGCGATCTATCCGATTCTGAAAGAGAACTACGGCCTGACTTTCGGGCAGATCGGCTTCATGACGTTCACGTTTCAGGTCACGGCGTCACTGCTCCAGCCCCTGATCGGCTTCCTGACTGACCGCCGCCCACAGCCGTACTCGCTCGCCGTCGGCATGGGCTTCTCGTTGCTTGGTCTGTTGCTGCTGTCGCGCGCCGGCAGCTATCCACTACTGCTCACGGCCGGCGCCTTGGTCGGCACGGGCTCGGCCGTGTTGCACCCGGAGTCGTCGCGCATCGCGCGGCTGGCCGCCGGCACGAAGCCAGGGCTAGCACAGTCATTGTTCCAGATGGGCGGCAACCTCGGCTCATCGATCGGGCCGCTGTTCGCGGCCGTGGTCGTGCTGCGTTTCGGCCAGGGCAGCGTGGCGTGGTTCGGGTTGGCTGCCGTGCTCGGAATGGCGCTATTGGTACGAGTGGGGCGCTGGTATGCGGTGCAGGGCATGGTCCGAATGCGCGCACAGAGCGCGCGGGGCCCAAGTCATGACTTGCCGAGAGGTAAGGTGGTGGGCTCATTGGCGATTCTCATCGCGCTGGTGTTCTCGAAATTCGTCTATACCGCGAGCATCACGAGCTACTACACCTTCTATTTGATCGAGCGTTTTGGGTTATCCGTGCGTGCCGCTCAGATCCACCTGTTCGTCTATCTGGCCGCCGTTGCGCTCGGTACGCTGCTGGGCGGCTCGCTCGGCGACCGGTTCGGCCGCAAGTTCGTCATCTGGGCATCGATCCTCGGCGTCTTGCCCTTCACGTTGGTCCTGCCGTATGCGAACCTGTTTTGGACCGGCGTACTGTCCGTGCCGATCGGTTTGATTCTGGCCTCGGCTTTTCCGGCGATCGTCGTCTATGGCCAGGAGCTCGTGCCGCTGAGAGTGGGCACGGTGGCCGGACTGTTCTTCGGCCTGGCATTCGGCCTCGGCGGCATCGGTGCCGCGGCGGTCGGCCAACTCGCGGACGTGACCGGCGTTCAGTTCGTCTTCAAGCTGTGCTCGTTCTTGCCGGCGATTGGGTTGCTCGCGGCCCTACTGCCGCGTATGGCGCCGCGCGAACGTTCCATCGGCGCAACGACACACAGCCCGGCGGAGGGTGCCGTCGGTCGCTGACGCGCCGCGATTCACGGCGACTGCGTGGGGATGTCCTCGAAGAACGGGTGGCCGAAGTCATCTTTGAGGTCGAGCAGGAACTGATTGTTCTCCTGGCAGATGTACTCGGCGAGCTCGGCGCCCTCGAGCCACGGGATGTCCCACGCGATGGTCCAGGGCTTCGAGTAAGCGCCGGGGTCGGTGATGGTCGCCTCGTAGTGCAACGTGTCGCGATTCGGGCGCGAGATCCGCTCGAGCGTGTGAAGCTCGTCGGTGTGCATCGTGCCGTTGAAGTTGAGCCAGGTTTTTTCGTTGAACCCGGTCGTCTCCACGACGAGCGTGTCGCCTTCCCAGCGGCCTACGGAGTAGCCGAAGTAGGTCGGATTGAGCTCTTCGCGATTCGGTAGAGGTCGCCCATCCATATGAATCTCTCGCCAGACGTGGGCGCCGCCCTCGAAGATCACGACGATTCGGTCGCGATCTTGAATGATCTCTGATGGATACGGAGTGCCGAACATCCGCGGCCCACCCGGCGGAAGGCAGAAGCCCTGCGGGTCGTAAGCGACGTTGTTGGATTTGTTGTACTCGTACATCGCTTTCGTCCACGGCAGAAACGGGATCTCGGCGTTGGGGCCGCCGACGAGCTGTTTACCGAAGTCCGTGATCCATGGCTGATCCCAAATGCCGTCGCCGCCGAGGTCGACGGTGCCGTTGGGCAACCGCGGTGTCGGTGCGGCCGGTTCAGGGGACTCGGCGGCCGCAGCGCTGCGTTGGGCAGCGGCTGGCTGCCAAGGAGCAATGCTCGCTACGAGGACAGCCAGCGTCGCGAGGCTGACTACGGTGGGTTGGCGCACGGCGGATTCCCCTCTAGTTCGAATGGGCGACGACTGCCGCAACCGGCAGCAAGGTTCCGATACTTATCACGACCGCACCTCCTGCGGTGCTGGGACTGGCACGGTCAACAGTTCCGGCGCGCCATCGCGACGTGCGACGCGCAGCGCTTCCTCAACTGCTTCCTTGTAGCTCGCATCGGGCACCCACTTCTGCTGGCTGTGATCCCAATAGCCCGTCTCCGAGCCGTCGAGCGTTCGATACATGAGGGATATGCGACCGAGCTGTACAAACTCCACGGTCCGCTCGTCACTAGCCCCGACCAGGCGACCCTCGTAAGCGCTCAGCGTGCGACCGTACTCGAGCTCGATCTGATAGGCCTCGAGAATACGGCGGTACTTCTCCGAGATCGTGACGTCGGCGCGACTCATCATGTCTTTGAGACTCTGGACGCGGGTGTTGCGCTCCTCGATCAGGAACGGCACGTCCAGCTCGACGAAGCGAGCCAACGTATCGACCATCTGCTGCATGAGCGGTTGGACTTCGCGATTGGTCGTTTCGATTTCGACCAACTGCCGCTCGATGGAGGCGATTTCCTCGTTCTGCGAGCGCACCTGCCCCTCGAGCTGGTCGTTGTAGCGC